>Ga0070699_100001450_pt1 | contig 21744 bp, 14 predicted proteins | sample KBSK1503metaG_FD_65473 | JGI IMG/M metagenome (GOLD analysis project Ga0070699, IMG submission 65473) | Corn, switchgrass and miscanthus rhizosphere microbial communities from Kellogg Biological Station, Michigan, USA - KBS K1-50-3 metaG | ecosystem: Host-associated > Plants > Roots >...
GATGATGCAATTCGCGCACTTGGGGGTCATTCGTTTTGTCGGCCATCCGGGTATGGTAGAAGAGCAAAAAATTCATATGATTCTGTCTAACCCGCAAGCCCTTTACTTGTAATCTTTGTAGATGTTGTTTATCGATCATGCATAAATTATGTCGCAGCCCTGGCGAGTGGTCAATTAGGGATTTTCCTATGCTGTCGTAAAGATTTCCGAAGTCTCTTGGATGTTATTACCCATCACTTGGTGCGATTTCCCCACTTCAACTCATCAAAACACCCAGCAATGCCTCACTAGGACCTGAGCCAGGACCTAGCGAGTTTTGCCCCAAGTTCTATTGAAGTACACTTTTAAAACCCTGCTCATATCAAGCGTATTTATACTTGCTTCCTGTACGCTGTATTGAGTCATGTCGAGATGTGCAGGCAACATATTGAAATTATTTGCCTATGACCTAGTTTACCGTTTTCTTAAGATAATCTTCGAAACTACCTACCGGGATTGCCACTCCTTTTGTTGGGTCAAATACAATAGCATCACGATCACAATAATAGCATCGTTCCCAGACCTTCATAGAGGCTTCCCAACGTGGCATTTTCTAGTTTACAAGTAAACTAGACACAATATAGATGGCTAACCCAATTCCAAAGTAGGGCCATACTAGACCTATCAATTCACCCGATCCTACAACATCAGTGGGATCGGCAAAGGGTGCAGGAGTGCGAAAGTAAAAAATTGCTAAGAGGCCAATTATTACCCAGGCAGCGCTGCATCCAATCATCAAGCACGATATGCTGGGCTTGGGCAATGGGGCCAACTTACCACTTAGCGCAGTCTGGCTGGTACCAGAGACTGAACCCTCAGTTGTAGAAAATGTCCCATGCGCGATGCCGCCTGAGTAGACAGCACTAACCTTGTATATTCGGTCGTCTTTTTGACATGAAGGGCAAAAGTTTTGCATATTTACAAGACCACCAATCTGTTTTCGTTAATAACCATTTACATTAATCAATGGACCATTTCCCATTTCCAAACATTATAGCAGTTTTGGTTTGGATCACAAACTTGCCTTTAAACTAATATAATCTTTCCTATGTCCACACCGCGCAAGAAAAAATCTTCACGGCCAGACGCCCCGCAGAAAATTCAATACCCTTATATCCTCGGTGATAACTTGCGTCTTGTAGAAATAGCCGACACCTTCGCCGCCTAAAATTATGAAAGCTCCCCCTGCTACAATAAAGCCGTCTTGCGGCCTACGGCTGGAAGTCTGATTTAACGGATGAAGAGATTCTGGAGAAGTTATTATTCCTGCTCCCTTCGGGCATGCTGCAAGAAATTTGGAGAGAGTAAGGTGATTTGGCAAATAAGGGGATCAGACCGAAAAGTACATGACATGTATTGACGATATTTTCAGTACTCAGAAGTATAATTATGAAACAAAAGCTTTAATACGATTCGCTGTCCTGAGATCAATCTTGATTTGAAAAGGAGGATGATGTGAAAAACAAGATTCTCATTGTTTGGATCGTTCTGGTATGCGTACTCTTTCTATTACTGGCAGGAATATCGCCCGTCCGTTCACAGGGTAACGCCCCAACACCCACAACACAGCCAGCCTCTCCAACCTCAGTTTTAGAATCCGACATTCAGAACAGAGTGGCCCTTATCGAAGTAGCGCAGGAACACGAAACGGATGCCTTGAGGGAAAGCAATGACCAATACAGGTTTCTGCTGAACAGCTTAACTGGCTTCCTTGCAATTATCATAACCGCCGGAGGTATACTCCAATTCCTGCAGTTTCGCCGTGATGGAGACCGTAACATGGAGCAATCAACACGCGAAAATAATCAGGACCAAATCCAACATCGAGCTGCGCAACAAGTTTCGGATATTATGGATGTTGTAAGAAACACTTTACAGAGCCGGCTTGATGCAGAAATGCAGGCTCGGGAGGAAGCCAAACAAGCACGAGAGGATCTTAATGCTGTACGCAAGGAGGTGGAAGCCGCAGGTATATTCTTCAAGAATTTTCAAGCAACTATCCAAACTGCACGGAACGCCATAGAAGAAAATGCCACTCGTTTGGTACAGACATCAAGGCACGATTTTCGACCAATCTCCAATGTGCTTGCAAGTTATGCTCAACAGTTTGAAAATTTCCATACCGAATATAAACAATTGGAATCCGAGCCACGATCTTTCAGCTCCAAGGCATTATATATTCGCGGGATTGCAGCACATTATTCTAACCAGCCAAAATTGACCAAGGAATTTTTACTGAAAGTCGCCGAATCCACTCAAGCTGAAATAGATGATACAGATAAAGCCTATCGGCGGCGGCGCGCGAATGCCTATTACTACCTAGGAGTCACCGATTCCAACTTCGGAAATATACAAACAGCAATTGATTATCTTGAGCAGGCAAACCAACTGGATCCAGAAGGCACCGATTTCCTTACCAAAATCGTTAACGCTGAAGCTTATGTAATGAGTAGTTTTGATGAGTTCGCCAATGCTGACAGAATCATCGAACAAGTTGAGGAAGGGCTGCATAGGAAGAGAGATAGAGAGGGCCGCCTGGAAGATATATATCTCAGGCTACAAAGTCGGGCCTCACTTATTCGAGTGAATATGATTATGTTGAAACATGTAAACACCTGGCAGGCAGACGCTGAGAATATCCTCCTGCAGATTAGAAAAGACGATCCTGACTACTATTATGCGACTTATACATTAGCTCAGCTTTACTCGCTCCAGAACCAACATGACAACGCAAAAAAATTATATCTGGACGCCTATGAAACCCTTGAACACGCGAACGACCTGTTTACCACGACGGAGGTAAGGTCGCTGATCTTAATGCGAATGGTGGCAGGTTTATGCGCCAAGCACGGCCTGCTAGATGAGAAGAAATCTGACGCCCATCTTGATAAAGCGGACAGCCTGAGAAACCAACTCCCCAGAATTGACTCTCAAGTTTGTACGGTATTTTCTGTTCTCAGTAAGTTCAACGAAAGAAGTGAAACAATCCACAATCATATTGAATTAATCAGGACCGGAGAGATTCTCCTCGAGCGGCGTCGCCGCACTAACAATTTTTAAAAGTTTATGCTCATCGTGAAGGTAAAAAGCGCGCACGAATTATGTGGACAAGCGGTAAAAGGCGATCGGGAACACAAGACTACCCAGCCTGGTTCCTGAAAATAGACGAACCTCCCTTCCCCGCAGCGGGAAGGGAGGTTTCTGTTAATAAAGAGAAGGCGACGCCTATATAATAGTATCGCCTTCAAATTGGTTACCGTATCTGGAAGACACGATTTCCATCTGTAGAATATCACCCGTGCCTACGGCTGGCTAGTAGTGGTGATACACCTAATTTTGCATGGGGCTGTCCCCTGACCAAATCGCCATCGTTGAAGGAAAGGGATGATTATTCTGTCCCGTTGCTATACACGGGGATCGTCAAGGTAACGCACGTGCCAGTTGCTGGTTGTGATTGAACATCCATGTGACCGCCCAGGACGCTCAACCGGTAGCGAAGCGTGGGCAGGCCAAAGCTCTTATTCACTCTTTTGCCATTCTGCTGTTCAAGCCCTGCGATGTTGAAACCCTTGCCCTCGTCGCGCACCTCGATCTGAAGATCGCCGTTATTGCGCTTCAACGTAATCCAGGCCTGGTTGACTCCCGCATGTTTCACAATATTGAATAACAACTCGCGTATACAATTGTAAAGCAGTACTTGCAGGTCTCGATCGGGAATCGCAAATGGTTCTTCCGCCGATAGATTAACGGAGAAATCATATTGCTCGTTCATTTGGGAAGAAAGCCAATGAATTGCTTGCGCCAAACCTTCACTGTGGAGGATGGGCGGGCTGAGGTCCACGCTGAGATGGCGAGTCAGCTGTGTGATTTCGCTAAATTGCTCGTTGATGGCTGCAAATTCTTCTAACACACTCGTCCCGGTATTTGCAATTCCATCGCGCAAGAAGGTCATTTGCATTTGGACGGCGAAAAGCCGTTGCTGTAAGTCATCATGCAGGATTTGCGAGATTCGGTGACGCTCACGATGCTCTGCCCGAATTAATTCCGAGGCAAGTTTACGCACCTCGGCGGTTCGCTCTTTCACCTTTTGCTCCAATGTCTCATTGAGCATTTGAAGCTGTTCCCGACTCTCGCGCAGTTTTCCTTCCGCTCCGGTACGGGCAATGCTAAAGGCAAGCTGGTGAGCAATGACCAGGCTAAGTTCAAGCTCCCTCTTGCTGAACACATGGGGCCAATCGAAATACACCATAAATTTCCCGATAAGCTGCTCACCTGTTACCAGCGGAATGAACGCGAGCGAGCCAATGCCTTCTGCCCGGATGACGTCCTTGAGGGAAGCATTGAGGTCCGCCGTATTCACATCGTTGATGGTAACCGCCTCTGGATTGATTGTGTCTGGTTTCCACGGCGAATGACCTTCGGTAGCTTTTCGATAATCGTCGGATAACCCGCGCCAGGCGACAAACCGCATGACCCCTGTATCGTCAAAGAGCAAAATCGCAGCGCGATGACACTGCAACCCACGAAAAATTGCCTCCATCGCGGCGTGGTAGGCGTGATCCAACGAACTTGTATGATGCAATTGATCGACCAGTTCATAGAGCGCATCTTGCTTGCGGGCGTATTCACTTAACTCCTGTTCGATACGTTTGCGTTCGCTAATATCACGGGCGATTTTCGACGCCCCAATGATCTGGCCGGTTTCGCCCCGAATCGGTGAAATGGTGAGCGAGATATCCACATGTGTTCCGTCTTTGCGCTGCCGCACTGTTTCGTAATGATCAACTCTTTCGCCGCTTTTGATGCTGGCGAGAATCTGCGTTTCTTCGTGGATCCATTCTGGCGGAATCAGCATCGTGATGGACTTGTCAATCGCTTCCTCCGCCGTATAACCGAATAACTTTTCAGCGCCCCTGTTCCAGGTTGTGATGATTCCTTGCAAACTTTTGCTGATAATGGCGTCATCCGACGATTCGACAAGAGCCGCCAGGTGGGCCCTTGTTTTTTCTGCCAGCTTGCGCTCAGTGATATCAACCAGCATGTTAATTCCCCCAACGATTTGGCCTCCGCTATCGCGCAACAGTGTTGGATATGGCACAAACCAGATGCGCTTGCCATCTGGCCGCTCGGCGATGGCTTCTTCACCGCGGATAGAACGTCCCTCTTTGAGGGCGATGGCCATCGGACATTCACTGTGCGGCATGGGGGTGCCATCAGGATAATAGAGCTTCCAGCTCACACACCATTGAGCGGTGCCCAACTCCGGCACGTGACCAGAGAATTCGACAGCGGCTGGGTTGTAATAGGTGAGCAAGCCTTCGGCATCGGTGAGATAGATAGCGGTTGGGAGCGCGTCTAGCATCGCACGGAAGCGCTGCTCGCTTTCGTGCATCTTTTCTTCGAGCTGTTTGCGCTCGGTAATATCGCTAGAGCCGACGTTCAACGCTTCACCCATTGTTTTACGTTCATTCTAATCCTCTCTAAAATTGTACATGCATTTTTCATTTTTTAATAATGGAAGAGTAAGTCATTGCCAGGAGGCATTTCTTTTGAACCTGAATGCCCGACTTTAGAAACTCCATCTTCAAGCAATCTTTAAAAAAGAAGGCGACGTCTATATAATAGTGTCGCCTTCAGATCGGTATCGTATCTGGAGGACACGATTTCCATGTGTAGAATATCACTTCGGGATAAGTCCGGCTAGTGGTAATTACCCTATGGGGGCATGGGGCTTTCCCACTCAAAACATCGAAGAAACATAAGTCAGTGATAATCCGTAGCAAAGGGCACTTTGATTCTCTCTACCTTACCGAACAGCAGACACACCACGAATCCGCTTTTTACAGAATCGCAAAACTCCCCAAACAGCAGAACCGAATAAACCCTCGCAAGTGCTGCTTCTCATCCCCGGCAAGAGAATTAAGGGGAAATTTTGACAGAGCAGCGATCCTCATTCTTAGCACACGTGCCGACCTCGCTCCCATCAAAATAAACCACGAACATTTGGTCTGCCAGCAAGTCCTTCTTGTTGCGCTGTAGTCTGTTGCCCACCAATTGGCAATTGATTTCGGCAGGTGGTTCGCGATCCTCGCCCGGTTTCCATACCCCCACACAAGCCCCACCTGCGAGATTGTCCATATCCCAGGCAGTTCCTGAAAGGGCCTCCTTGCCATCTCCCAATTGCAGCAGGGATAATGGAAATACATTCGCGGTCATGTTGATGACGACCAGACTGTTACCATCTTCGGCTCTCACAATCAGCAACTCGTAAACGACCAGTGTGGCGGTAGGCACCAGGGCAACAGGGGCTGCTTCAGGGGATGGAGTGAAAGGGACATCCGATTGAGAGGCGGAGGCTGTTTTAGTTGAGGAGGCTGGTGCCCGATCAGTTGAAATACTCCCTTGTGCGGTAAAGCGATTCAGCAGAGATGGGATTGTGAGCAAGGCCAAACAAAGCAGGGCAAATAAAAACAGTCCAAGACCTGCCACCGCACCGGTGAGCATCAACGGTCGCTTATTTGAATTTGCTGGAGAGACAAGCGGTGGATGAGATGATGGAGTCTCTGTAGGGGCAGGTGTAACGACACCGGCTGGAATGGGCGGGAGTAGCTGTTGGCCTAACTTTAGCGCGACGCGTTCGGGAATGGTCTGACGACGCAGTGTCGAACGACTCACAAGCAAGCCGGAGGCTGAGCGGGCTTTCAAAGCTTGAGCCAACGCCTCTGCCAACGCGACCCCGGTAGTGTAACGCTCATCCGGGGTTTTTGCCAGCGCCTTGAGAATCACAGCTTCCAATTCGGAGTTAATTTCAGGCCGCAACTGGCGGGGTGCGGGCGGCTCTTCACTCATATGCAGCAGGGCAATATCCAGTGGTTCAGCCGCATTGAATGGAACATCACCCGTAAACATCTCGAAGAGAATTACGCCCATGGAATAGAGGTCGCTCTGAGGTACTGCCTTTGCAGAGGACATGGCCTGTTCAGGTGCGATGTAATGCGGGGATCCAAAAATTTCACCCCGTGTCCCCACATCGGTCAGGAGCGCCAGACCAAAGTCTGCGAGAAAGGCACGACCCTGCCTATCCAATAAAATGTTTGCAGGCTTAACATCACGATGGATGATACCCTTTTGATGAGCATAATCCAAAGCCGAGCACACTTCACCGATGATACGCTGTGCATCTTCTGGTTGCATAAACTCCCTATCGGCGCGATACCCAGCCAGCACGGTTCCCAGGTCTGCGCCATCCACGTGCTGCATGGCCATGTAAAGCCAATCCTCCTGTTCATCGTAGCGGTATAACCGCACCATGTTGGGATGATCCAGCCGTGCGATGGCCTGAGCCTCACGCTCAAAGCGCATGATGTAATCAGGATCATTATGGAACGGCGGGTCAATTACCTTCACAACCACATACCGCTTCAGACGCACATCCACGGCGCGATACACACGTGCCATGCCGCCTTGAGCCAGCAATGCTTCCAGCCGGTATTCGCCAAGCTGCTTTCCGATTAGAGCATCTTCGGTCAAGGCAGAAATACCTCACATGTGCCCGCCTCGATTTCACAGCGGGCTATTTCTTCATCAACCCCTCCTTCACGCCACAAAACGCGGAACACTTCACTCCCTTCCAGGGTTGTCCAGAATACGGTAGCGTCATCTCGCACAGGAGTGCGCAGGCTAAGAAAGTTGTTATTGCCGCATTCTGGCGGATCAAGATAGGCAGGGCTGCCCAAAATACGGAGGGCCATACACCGGCCAGGCAAGCTACTTGAATAAAACTCAGCCCAGCGCGCGCCATTAAAACGATTTAATGGCAGACCCTCATAGCTTAGGCGCTCAAAGGCAATCCAATTGACAGGAACAGAATTATTTGAAAGGTTTAGCAAATAAAAACTGTTATCGTCGTACAAGAGTTTGAACAGATTGCCATCCGGGTACTTTACCGTTGGCAGTGACGAAAGTGTCCCAACGATGGGAGGTTCGGTTGCATGCACGCCGGTGGTTAACGTGGGAGATTCAAGAATCAAAGGTGTTTCCAGTATGTTTATGGGGACCGCCGTGTTCTGGGAAAGATTGGCCGCAGGGTTGGCAAGCAAGACGGTCGCTATCGCTACAATTGTTGTAATGAGCAGGGCACACCCGCCAACAACCCACCCAAGGGCCGAGCGGCGACCTGCGCGCGGCTGCGCAGGAACTTTTTCACGCGAGGGATTTATTGGCGGCGGTAGTGCAGTAGCCGTGGAGGCTGGTACGGCCGGGGGAACCTGGGAGGCAATCACTTCAGACACAGTCATGCGCGCCGTACGAGCTTGCTGCGCCGGAGCTTGCATACCTGCTGGTACAGGAGGTAACGGCGTAGGATGGGTTGTTGCAGTGTCTGCTATAAACGCCTTTTCCAAAGCCAGCATGAAATCAGCACCCGATTGATAACGCTCTGCAGGCGCTTTACTGATTGCCTTCAGCAATACGGCTTCGACTTCCACATTGAGATCGGGGTTGAGGGTTCGGGGAGCAGGGGGTGGCTGGGTGATGTGTTGGAGCGCAACCGCCGTTGGGGACGGGTCATCAAATGGCACCATGCCCGTCAGCATTTCATAAAGCAGGATGCCCAGTGAATACAAATCGGATAGTGGTGTTGCATCAGATGAACGCCTGGCCTGTTCAGGAGCGATATAGTGAGCCGAACCGAAAACCTCCCCCACCGAACCTTGTTGGACATCGAGCGCCAGTCCAAAATCGGTTAACACAATGCGCCCCTCACGTGAAATGATTACGTTCGAGGGTTTCACATCGCGGTGAACTACATTCCTGACGTGGGCATAATCCAGGGCGCTGGCCACAGCCCGCCCAATTTGCAGCACATCCGCCTGGGGCATGAGTTCATCTTTGGCTGCGTAGTTTGTCAGTACACGGCCCAAATCCAAACCATCAATATACTCCATGGCAAAAAAGTACAGGCCATCCTGTTCATCTGCGTAAAAGATCTGCGCGATATTCTCATGCCGCCACGCAGCCACGGCCTGCGCCTCACGGACAAAGCGTTTGGCATAAGCCGGGTTATCACGAAAACGCGAGTCAATGACTTTGACGGCCACAGGCCGCTCGAGCTTCACATCCCAACCATAATAAACCTGGGCCATCCCGCCCCGCCCGAGGACGCGCTCCAATCGAAAATTGGCAAGCTGAAGACCGATCAAAGGGTCATCCGTCATGGATGTTTCTCATTTCCTGAAAAGCGGGTTTCGCGGCGTGAAATGGTCATACGCCTTAAATCTAATACATATTGGTTCAGCCCTCGCACATAAGCCACCAGATAATCCTGAGCCAGGCGTCGAGCCAGATCGCTTTGACCCGCAGCTTTCAGTAAAGCAACATGCGGCCTAAAATCACGCAACGTGATGCGCATCACATCCTGGGCATCTGTGATAACCCCCCACGCCAGAGTCTTTTTATCATTATCATCCTTGGCCGTGATGAAGCGTGTGAGCGTGCTAGATTTGGCTACCGCGCCCACATTGGAAAATACTTCACGGCCCTTGATAATATCATTGAGTATATCAAAGCGCCCCGGAATATCATCCAGTAACCGCTGTATGGGAGCAGGCATGTATGCCAGCAGTTTAATACTGCCAACGCTGGTGCTCTCCCCAAGAATTGCCATTTCCTTTGCCCTGCTTAAAACAGTTCCAAAGCCAGCCAGCGTCGCGAGATAGGTCCGTTGAAGTTCGTCAAACTTTGCATAGAGTGCTGTGCGGTCACCGCTGCCGCTTTCGTACGCTTGTAAAGTGTGGAGTGTCTGAGCATGTAACTGGAGAAAGTTCAAATCATCCAGGGGGACCTCAAAACTCATCGGATACAAACGCTCGCGCGGTGAATGCTGGCTGGCATCAATGGGAATGAGAATCGCCGGGTTGGCACGACGGGAACTCTCAAGCTCCTGCAAGGCAGCCTCCGCTGCAGATTTTGTGGAGCTAATTCGGGCCAGGTTCTTCAATTCAGAGACCAGGCCCGCTTGCGGCTGATGGGTCACCGCATGGATGGCGCGATAGAGCACCAAAAGATCATTCACGGTCAACTGCAACAGGTCACTGCGCTGCTTAAAGAACTTACGCAAACTGAGAATAGACTTCAGGTTGATTTCATCTGACTCGGCACCCACTTCGGGCATCACATGCGGGGCTTGCGAAATTAAGTCTAGTTCTGATGAGTGAAACTGAAAGCCTGGCGCAGCATAGATTTGTTGTGAGGCAGGTTCGGCAGGCGGCAACGTATTCAAATAAACAGCCCAGGACAAAGCCTCATTGGTCAATATCTCGGCCAACGCTGCGCCCCAAGCCCCATCAAAAAAAATATGCGATTGGTCAAAGACAAAAGTTTCGCCGGTGGTGAAAATGGTCAATGCATGATCCCCTACACCACGCTCGGCCTCGCGCAACTCCGAGAGTGGCAGGGAGCGCGGGCACCCATCAAAGTTCAGCAGGATGGGAGCAAAACGCAACGCCTCAAGTTCTGCATTGAGAGTTGGAGAAAATTTGCTGCGCAAACCCCGTAAGGCAGTGCGCTTCACACTTGCCAATTGGGCAAGTTGGCTCACAGGCAAATTGGAAGGTGAAGCCAACAGTCTCGCCACCTGTGCACGGACGTTAGCAACATCGGCAGGTTTGGTTGTACCTGGTGCAATGACCGGAATGAGATAGTATCGCCCCCTCACGATAACACCTATATTGATCTGTTCTATCTGAACAGACATGCGCGCCTCACCATATGCACCGGGTTCAAGATAGGCCAGGATGGACATCTGCCGTTGATAGGCAGGCAACTCCTCCATTTCAGCGACACCGACATTGGCTTTCCACACACGGAGAACAGAATCAGGTAATTCACGCAATACGGCGTCGAGGAACCTATCAAATTTGGCGCGTCGATAAGCAGGATAATTTTCGTCAGGGCGGGCATCCTGGCCGCGGCCGTATGGGCGTTGTGCTTCCCAGTCGCGATACAACCTGGCATAACGGGCCGCATTTGCCAGACCCGTTGTGGCCTCACGTAACATGGCCGTTTGCACGCGTTCACGCCATTCGTTGGCAAGCAGATCATTGAATTGATGCAGGCAATGTATGGTTGCCATAACCCAGGTAGTCACGCGATCAACTTCGCTGAGCTGGAGATTGTACTGCTTGAGCATTGTGTCAAATCCATGCGTTTCGTTCGCATGCCGGGCAGTATCCTCGCGCAAGGCATAATCCACATAAAATTGCCAGGTTCCCTCGGGAAAGGAATCAGAAGGATTCTTACCTGCTAATTTGAGCAAATTCTGATACCCCCAAATGATGGCGGCTGGCCCTGCAAAAAAAGCTGCGTACACAGCTTTATCCAGCACCTGTTCCACACCGCGAAACAGCAAATCCACATCACGCCGGATGGTTTTGGGCGGTGGCCGGAGACCCGGTAAACGCGCCAGGCCGCTTAGAATAGCCCCGGGTATATTCCCTGCGGGAATGATTTGCGATACCAGATTTGTGATGGCTTCAATCTCTGGCAGAGACAATCGCGAGAGATCACGCAGGAGTTGCGACTGTGCGGTGGTCTTGAGATTACTTGCCGTTTTAATGGAAGCCTCTTTGAATCGGATATCCATATATTAAGTATACTCTCCAAGCCAGACTTTACCTACAAAGAAAGTTGTTAAGGCAGCGTTCTAAAAACAAACTACCCTCTTCTGAAGAAGAGGGCAGTGAACTTGCGTAGGCCCACTGCGTAGTGCAGCCTTCATCCTGCTGAACAAAGGTGACTATCACCCACCTCATTAAAATGGAGACGGCGGCTCGAAACTTTCGCCATGCCCCTTCTTGTTGGTTATCGTATCTGGAGGACACGATTTCCATGTGTAGAATATCGCTTCGGGGTAAGTCCGGCTGGTAGTAATTGTCCTATTTTTGCATGCGGCTTTCCCACTAAAACACAAACTAATGTCGGTGACAATCCGTGGCATCGTGCCCACTGGGCACAAAAGGTAGTTTGGTTTCTCTTCAATCTTTGTAGCAGGCTCGTGCAATAGACTTCTTGTATAAGTCTGTAATACAAAGGCTCAATCCAGTTCTTTGCCACCGATGTCACGAATTTCGCACGGATTTTTTGAAAAATCCGAGAAAATCCGTGACATCGTACCCGAAGGGTAAATGGGTGGCTAAAAATACTTTCGCAAGAGGTCTAATAAATCCACATCTTACAGAATCGCAAAACTGCCCAAGCGGCAGAACCGAATAAACCCGCGCAGGTGCTGCTTCTCATCCCCGGCAAAGAACTCAAACGGATGAACATCCATCACATCATGTGAGTATTCCTGCAATCCCTCTTCAATGATCAGGCGTTCAGCGGGCGATAACCACTCGGGCAGGTCATCGGCCAGCCAGAACTTCGGATTCCAATCCATCTCGGCGTTGGCATCGGGGATATCGTCCATGGCCTGCTCCAAAGCCCGGGCCAATGCGAGCGCATCCTCCCACATCACAGTCTGCCCGTCATTCGTCAGATAGGTGCCCGTCCAATCCGCGTTGAACAGCCGAAAGTTATGCGCGGCCGGCGGCCGCGTGCCCAGCGGTTTCCAGCCGTAGGCTTGGGCCAGCTCCAGCGCCTTTCCCCAAAATTCACGGCTGTATCTTCTCGTCACAGTGGTGGCTTCGTTGAATAACTCCAGGCTCATGATCGCATCGCTATCATTATAATCAATAGGCCATACTTGCGCAGCATGGTCGCCTCATCGTGACCACGATATATTCTTATGAATGAGAGTGATTAAAGCCTGACTCACTGTGAATAGAGTTTAGGTCTTTGAAATTAGATACTCCCCAATCCCATTAGCAAAAGATATAGAATCGATTATCATGCATTGAGCATATTCTACGCAAACGCTACGTATCAGGACACTTTATGCAAAAGCAGCTCCCGGCCGAGGTCGCTCAATTGCTCGAGGAAGTGGGGCAACTCGTTCAGCAAGGTGAACGCGAGCAGGCCTATCGCCATAGTTTAAGAGCCACCAGCGCCGCGCCAGACGAACCACTCGCCTGGTATTTGCGTTCTCAAGCTGCTCCCTCGCCCGAGGAACAACTGATGTGTCTGAGCCGCGCCTATTCACTCGATCCAGCTTTTCCTCCCGTCCAGCAGGACTTACATTCAGCCATTCACGGTTTACTAAAGCAGGAACCCTTTCTCGCATATGTCTACGAGACCCAGGAGTTCTATCAGGTGCGGAGCGGGCGCGACCTGCTCGTCAACATTCCCAAGAACAGGGCCTTTGAAACCCCATATCTCCAAAAAGCACCGGGTCTGGCCAGACCAGCTTTTCGGTGGTTAGGGCTGGCCTTATTGGGTCTGTTTATAGGCGGTGTGGGGGGCGTCCTGCTGGCGCCTGTGGTGGTATTTCAGGTGCTGCGCCTGCAAGCTGGTTCTCCACCCAGGGAGGAGCGCATCCGCTTATGGATCGTATGCATCCTCGCTGTGATGATCTGGCTGACCTCCATTCCCATCAGTTGGCTGCTCTTGATTCGATTATATCCTTAAGCTTGATATGCTGATCCGCGCTTTATACCTTGCCACACTCTGGTTTGCACTTAGCCTGTTCGTCACGCTGATTCTGGGGGGGCGTCTGCGACGCAGCGATCCCAGCCTATCTCTGATCTGGCTGGTGGCAGTGATTCTAGCGGGAAACCTGATCGCCATTCTCACGTTTGGCAAGTTCTTTGAAGTGTTTGGGCTCGCCTTTTTCGCTTTCCTATTCGGGTTGTTCTGGGTCATCCGGCTACGCGATTGGAATGTGCATGGTCAGGTCACGTGGGCCATGGCACTCCTGACCACCAGCCTCTTCATGCTCTATACGTTTTTGCTCACTGCCTTTTCGCCGCTCAACCCCCTCTCCTTCATCTTTGCTTTGCTGTTCTTTTTTCTCGAAGTGCTCACCCTGCTCATGGCATTGGCTCACATGCACGAGAGCCTGGATGTTGTCTGTCGTATTCGCTGGCAGCGGCGTGTGGATAAGCTCGAGCCAGTTCCGGGTTACTTCCCGATGGTTTCGCTGCAAGTGCCTGCCTATAATGAACCGCTGGAGATCGTGCAAAAAACTCTCACCTCGCTGGCCGGGCTGAATTATCCCAACTATGAAGTGCTGGTGGTCGATAATAATACGCCACTGCAGGCCACGTGGCGGCCGCTCGAGGCCGTATGTCGTGAATTAGGCCCCAATTTTCATTGCCTGCATCTGGATCAATGGCCCGGATACAAATCAGGCGCACTGAACTTTGCCGTTACCCAGACCGACCCGCGAGCCGAGATCATTGGCATCATTGATGCCGATTATGAAGTGGACCCGGATTTCCTGCGTGAACTGGTGCCAGCTTTTGCCAACCCGCAGATCGCTTTTGTGCAAACCCCGCAGGATTATCGTGATCACAAGGGCGATGTATTTTCGGAATCCACCTACCGAGGGTACAAATATTTCTTTGAAGTTTCCATGCCTTCGCGCAATGAACGCAATGCCATCATCTTTGCCGGGACGATGGGCCTGATTCGCAAATCGGTCCTGGAGGAAATCGGCGGTTGGGATGAATGGTGCATCACCGAAGATGCAGAAGCCAGCCTGCGCATATTGAAAAAGGGCTATCAGTCTTTATATATCAACCGGGCGTTTGGTACAGGGTTGATACCTTTCAACTTCGAAGGCTTGAAGAAGCAGCGCTTCCGCTGGTGTTTTGGCAGCATTCAACTGCTCAAAAAACATTGGGAGGCGCTCATGCCATGGGCGCACTGGGTGGAGCCCGAGAACAAACTCACCCTGGCACAACGCTATTATTATCTCATAGGTGGATTGGGTTGGTTTTCAGATGTGTTCAACCTGCTCTTCGCCTTCTTCCTGGTTTTGGGTGCGCTGTTCAATTTCTTCTCCAGCCCCGTTCAGATTCGGCCGCTTACCAACACAATCCTTATTATTCCGGCGGTCTTTCTGGTATTGCATATCCTGCGCTTCCTATGGGTCTTGCGCAACCGCTTGAAAATTTCTTTTGCCATGGCTGTAGCAACCATGTACAACTTTTTCAGTCTCGGCTGGGCAGTGACCCTGGGTTGTATTCAGGGCCTGGTACAGCGGGAGGGTGTCTTTTTAAGAACGCCCAAATCCAAAACCTCTTCCAGAATCTGGCACGCCATCCAGGTAACCCAATGGGAAACTGCCATTGGGCTGCTTTGCATGCTCACAGGCCTGCTGGCCTTTGTGGCCGACCCAAACTGGCGCACCTTCAGCCACGGTGCCTTGTTATTTTGGCAGGGCAGCCTCTATATGGCGGCGCCGTTTTACAGCCTGTTGAGTCTCAACAACGCGGGCACCCTGGCAGCCACTCTCACCGACCAGGGCAAACCCGTGCTGGAGGTGCTGGCAGCCCGTTGGGTGATTGCCATCTCCATGTTGATGATTGCGGCGTTCAGCCTGCTGGGCCTGCTCCCTGCCCCGCCTAAATTGCCCGATTATGTTCATTTCCTGCCTGTCAATCTTTTACCGGTCACATTCTCAACACCTGAGCAGGCTGCCTCTGAAACTGAATTAACAACTGTCGCCACTGCAACAATCACCGTGGAGAGCGCCAACTGCCGCGCCAGGCCGAGAGGTGGTGCTGAAAGGATTACCATACTCTATAAAAACCAACAGGTTGAAATTGTGGGTAGAAATGATGATTTGAATAATCCATGGTGGTATATAAAAATACCTGGCACAGATGATCATTGCTGGCTATGGGGTATGACCACCACCCCAACCGGGACGCTCACCGATATTCCCATCAAATAGTGTTTAAGAATCAGGGGGTTCTCAGTCCGTGTGATCAATGGCCCCACTCAACGTGTACTCGAACAGTAAAGATCCTGCTGGTATATATCTCCCCGGCAATTAAATAAAAAATGAAAGAGACCTTTGGCCATGCCGGGTGTCTCTTTCATTTCGAACGAATCGGTGCCTCCAGCAGCCTTCACTATACCATTCTTTATAGCCCTCCTGCCTTGCAAAGAAAAAAGCCCACATACCCACGACCTTGCCGTCTCCGATTATTTCAAAGGTCAGGATCTGTTGACGGATAAATAAACAGGTTTCTGTCATTGCGAGGAGGGTTGAGGCGCAATAGCGCCGAAATCCCGACGACACCGTATGATTTGCCAAGCAAATCACGCTCGGTGCAAGTGAGCAATCTCCTTCCTGGTGTTGGGGATTGCTTCGCCCACTCACTATCGCTCGGAGCTCGCAATGACGGCGCTATCCATCTCTTGACTTAGAATATGTGTTCTAATATAATTACTCTGGGATTGCGCCACTAACAAAACCCAAACATAACCCATACTTTACTATCCTGGCTACCTTTACCTGCATCCAGACCAAACACACTCAGCCGCCTAGGAACATCTACACAACCTTATCATGAGAGTCTGCTGTTAAGTTGTTTGGCCGAGGGGATGGTAAACAGGCCAGTCCAGAGAAGCTTGACATGAACAAACCACATACGTACTGGCTCTTCTTCCTGAGTCTCTTCATCTTTATGGCGTGCGGAGAAACCACGGATCCCGCAACGCTTCCCAACCGCCCAGGGTTTGGCCCTGCGTCCATAGGCAGTACGGCGCTGCGGATATTACCTGCCGCCAACGCCTCAAACGCCTCCCTGCCCCTGCAAATTGACGCCATGCGGGCGCGCCAATACCCAGGCAGTGACATTGTCATTGAAGCGGCACTCGACCCCGGTGCGAACTATAACCGTTATTATGTTTCCTATCTTTCTGAGGGATTAAAGATTTATGCGCTCATGACTGTTCCCACGGGTGAAAAGCCAGCCACAGGCTGGCCGGTGGTCATCTTCAATCATGGCTACATTCCCCCAACTGTCTACCGAACTACCGAACGCTATATCGCCTACGTCGATCAGATTGCCAGCAGCGGCTATATTGTTTTCAAGTCAGATTATCGCGGGCATGATCGCTCTGAGGGCTGGGCAGGCGGCGTCTATACTGAACCCAACTACGCCGTGGACGTGTTGAACGGGGTCGCCTCCATAAAGCGCTATCCCGATGCAGACCCGAATCTCATCGGCATGTGGGGTCATTCCATGGGCGGTTACATCACCCTGCGTTCCATGGTTGTTTCACAGGATATCAAGGTGGGAGTGATCTGGGGCGGAGTGGTCGCGCCCTATCCAGACCTGTTCACTCGCTGGAACTGGGGTGCCAGGCCCACCGTTCCAGCCTCGGGGTCATGGGTTGATTCGCTGCAACGAACCTATGGCACAGTAGAGCAAAACCCCGAATTCTGGAACTCCATCTCTGCCAACGCCTACGTGCGTGACCTCAACCGTCCCATTCAATTGCATCATGGCACCGCTGATGACGAAGTGCCGGTGGAGTTCTCGCAAATGCTCTATGATGAAATGCAAGCCGCGAATCAGGTGGTGGAGTTGTACACCTACGATGGTGATAACCATAACATCTCCCACTACTTCAGCCTGGCCATGCAGCGCTCCGTTGAATTCTTCGACCGTTATCTAAAAACAAAGTAGCACAAATTATTTAGAGGGGAAATGCTATCTCAACCCTCAGATAAGGGTTAAGGATTACGTGCAGTCCACTTTTCCCTATTTGGAGGATTCCAATGCAGACCAATGCTACCCGCACCAACACATCTCAAATCGCTTTAATCATATTGACAACCATCACAGCGCTCATTCACTTTGAGCGTGCCATCGAAGACCCTGAGATCAGGATACTCTTCATTCTGAATGGGCTGGGATATTTTGCCCTGCTGGCTGGCTTTTATATGTCCGCCTTTCAGAGATTCCATACAGCCATCCGCTGGATCTTTATTGCGTACACAGCAGTTACCATTCTGCTCTACTTTGTTTGGGTGGCAATGAGCAGCGAATGGACAATTCCCCTCGGCCCGATTTCCAAGATTGCGGAAGCCATTATGATCGTGCTTATTCTGCGCGAACCGTAACAGCCAGGGTGCGGGTTATAATGCCTCTTAAAAGGAGTGACCCATGACCACTGTAACCCGCACTTCACAAGTTCTTGTCCATGCGCCATTGCAGACTGTCTTTGATTACGTAGCTGATCTCACCAGGCACCCCGAATGGAGTGGTGGGCAACTAAAAATAGAAGCTGTGACCGCGGGTCCGGTTGCAGTGGGCAAGGAATATCTCTCCAAAGGGGAAGTCGGATTGGAGAAGGAGCGGCCCAATCAATTACAAGTCACCGAATACGAATCCCCGCATAAATTTGGCTTTGTCGCCAAAGACCCTGATTTTGGAAACGTCTTCCATCTCTTCACCTTCACTGAGCAGAATAGTAACATCTTGGTAAAACGCGTTACGACGCTTTCGCTCAAACCACTTGTGGCTTTTGCGTTTCGCTTCTTTATCTATCCGCTCATCGGCAACCCCATGATGCAGAAATCCTTTCAATCTCTCAAGACAAAACTCGAAAAAGCCTGAGTAGAGATAGGCGGTTTGTGCTGGTTCCCTTTCATCCTATTCGTGCTATACTTTAATTGTCGAGTTGTCTTCACAAAATAACCAAAAGAGGATGTAGACCATGCGCAACTTACGTATTTTGGGTTTGTTCGCACTCCTTATCGCCATACTCTATGCCTGCAACTTCGGCAGAAACGCCACACCTACTGCAGAGACTTCGCTGGTGGGTGATCTTCCTTCCATTGGTCTGGCAGTCCAGGCTCAAAACGGGAACTCAACTTTCAACACGGTGGGACAAGTCATTAACTATATCTATAGCGTGACCAATACCAGCACCACGATTATCCCTGGACCTGTGGGTGTTACGGATAATAAAGTAGCTGTTACCTGCCCCAACCTCAACACCATCGGCAATCAGGATAATAATTTCGATCCTGCAGAAAACATCACCTGCGCCTCAGCCTATACCATTATCCAGACAGACTTGAACGCTGGCTCGGTAACCAATGAGGCGACCGCTACCGCTGGCGGAGTTAGTTCGAACAAAGTCACCACCACCGTTCCCATGACGCCCGTCATGGCCCTTTCGCTCACCAGCATTGCCAACCCAACCACATATAACGCGACATCACAAGCCATCACCTTCACCTATACTATCAAGAATACTGGCACTCCCACACTTGGGCCTGCCCAATTCGTCATCAAGGATGACAAACTAGGGACCATCAATTGTGGAGGCCCAGATGCTACCATAGCCTCGAATCAGACGCTGCCTCCTTGCACTGCCACCTATACAACCACACAAAACGATCTCGCCGTACAACAGTTAACTTTCAATACCAGCGCCTTCGGTAGTGGAGCAGGCAGCCCGCCCATCGCTGTCAACGTCACGAATACGGGTGCAGCAGGTGGACCCAGCACAAGTTATACGCGCGGCACTACCATTACACATCAGGTGAACGATGGTGAATGGATGCTGCAGATTGCCCGCTGCTACGGTGCTGATTTCACGGCCGTGCGCAATGCCAACCCTCAGGTGATCGACCCCGATAAGATCTGGCCCATCGATAAACTGACCATTCCCAACATTGGCAGCAACGGCACAATTTACGGTCCACCTTGTGTCACCTATTACACAGCTCAATCTGGCGATACCTGGAATTCGATTGCCGCAAAATACAACGCCGATCTGGCCGTGTTGATGGAAGCGAATAAGGGTCTTACGGTGAGCAGTGGTGTCAAACTTAAGATACCTCTTAACTCCGCAGGAGGGACCACTACAACTCCTCCAACCACTAGTCAACCCATTCGCATCACAATTCCATCGGGTTCCACCAGCACCGTCTTGTCTGGCACGGTGAATCCACAAAGTACAGTTCGATATGTATTGGCTGCCACACAAGGGCAAACACTTAACGTCAAAGTCACAGCAACTGTAAATGAGGTGGGGCTGGCTGTATATTCTCCGGCTAATGCGGTGCTCAAGCCAATGGATGCAACCCTCACATGGAATGGAACTATCCCAGCCAACGGCGATCACTTCATTGATATCTCCAGCCTGACTGGTGCCACGATTAAATCCTTTTCATTGGAAGTGGGCCTCATCACGCCTCCCCCACCACAATCATCCCCCATCGAACGAGCTGCAGATATCAATGCTGGCGCTGGTGATTCGAATCCTTCCTATTTATCTGTGTTCAATGGAGTTCTATACTTTAGAGCCGATGGCAATGACAATTTTGGTACTGAGCTTTGGAAATACGATGGCACAACCAAAACGGCCAGCCGCATAGCCGATACAAATCCAGGCTCAGGCGGCTCCGACCCAGCATTCCTGACTTCTTTCAATGGTGCACTATACTTTAGCGGCAACGGCAATGATGGTGCCGGTGTTGAGCTGTGGAGATACAATGGCAGCTCCACCGGGCGTCTGCCTGACATCAACAATGGTGCCGGAAATTCCAACCCATCCTACATGGCTGTCTTCAACAACCTTCTCTACTTCAGCGCGAATGGCAATGATGGTGCGGGCATTGAATTATGGAAGACCGATGGCAACACGGTCAGCCGCGCGGCCGATATTTACCCTCAAGCAGGCGATTCAAACCCGGCACATCTGGCCGTCTTCAATAATGCCCTCTACTTCAGTGCCACCAGCAACGATGGTGCTGGGACCGAACTCTGGAAATTCGATGGCACCAACGCCACTCGCGTAGCGGACATTAACAATGGGGTAGGTAGTTCGGCTCCCGCCTACCTGACAGTTTTCAACAACCTCTTATATTTCAGCGCCAACGGTAATGATGGGATGGGGGTTGAACTCTGGAAGTTCGATGGCACTAATGCCACACGCGCCGCAGATATCAACGCCGGTGCTGGCGATTCAGCTCCCGCTTATTTGGCAGTCTTCAATGGTGCGCTCTACTTCAGCGCCAATGGCAATGATGGAAAAGGCTTTGAACTCTGGAAGTTCGATGGCACCAATGCCACGCGCGTAGCTGATATCAACGCGACTGGCGATTCATTCCCATCCTACCTGGCCGTTTTCAACAACGAATTGTTCTTCCAGGCCAATGGTGGTGATGGCACAGGCAAGGAATTGTGGAAATTCAAAGGACCATAAATCTTTGACTACAAACTTCAAACGCGACCATCCAGGTCGCGTTTTTGCTTAAGCACTTAGATTATTCAGACTGTTACCGGAAACTTCAATTGTCTTGTAACTGCATATCAGGATGAGCCCGGGCAATATATGGGGGCAGGGTAAGAGTAGAATACAATTCATGGCCATTCCTTCTTATCATGTTGACCTGAGCCGCCCCGATTTCATCGCCAACCCCTACGACCAGTTGGAGGTATGGCGAAACGATTTGCCTGTCTTTCACGATGAACTTTGGAACAAGATCTTTTTCACCCGCCATGCAGATATTGCTTCCTTATTAAAGGACAAAAGGCTGGGCCGTACCATGCTGCATCGATATTCAAGGGAGGAAATCGGCTGGCCACCACCTGACCCGCGCCAAAAGGATTTCCTCCAATATCAAGATAACGTTTTCATGGGCATGGAAGGACAAGCCCATGCGCACATTCGCTCACTGGTCACCAAAGTGTTCACACCTAAACGCGTTGAAAGCCTGCGCAGCAAACTCGAAGCCACCACGAATAAACTGATCGATGCCGCAATTGACCGAGGGCCAATTAATTTTGTGAG
>Ga0070699_100001451_pt1 | contig 21740 bp, 17 predicted proteins | sample KBSK1503metaG_FD_65473 | JGI IMG/M metagenome (GOLD analysis project Ga0070699, IMG submission 65473) | Corn, switchgrass and miscanthus rhizosphere microbial communities from Kellogg Biological Station, Michigan, USA - KBS K1-50-3 metaG | ecosystem: Host-associated > Plants > Roots >...
AGGTATCGAGCTACTCGGCCCACGCTTACGCCCTCGGCTCCCTGGAGTTCAGCGACTGCCATCATGAGGGTGTATTGGGGACCGGAAAGATCAATCCGAGAACCTAAATGGCGCCGAATTTCTTCAAGTCGGCTAGCAACCGTAAAGAAGTTGTACAGAAGCTCTCGAAAAGAGTGATCCGACCGGCCCGATAGTAGAGCTGAGCGTGTTGCAGAAAGGGGTAGCCTGAAAGGCGCCGGCTCTCGATGCATGGAAGTATTGGGCCCCGCGCGTGAGATGGTCTTCAATCGGAATCCTCGATTATTCGAGCGGTCCGGCATACGGCGTCGTAGCGAAGTAACTTATACAACTAACTTATATAATGTTGACTGTGGGATGCCAAGTTTTTGTTGGTTCTTCACCCCGGTAGAGTGCTGTGGCGATGGCTATTCGAGAAAGTCCCTCCAAACTACGGCGAAGTATCTGCTCGTTTCTCCAGTACTTCGCTGCGACCTCTACAACCACTCAAAGCCACAACAGTCGGTCGGCGATGTGATTGGCCGTTCATCGCGGTTGACGAGCAACCCGGAAGTAATCCCAAGGTGAGGTTTGCCGACGACCACTCGGGAGCTGGCAGAGCGGAAATGTGGTCGGGCCATCGCAGCCTCATATCCAAAAGGAAAAGGTGTGAGTGACTCAGTGCTGTTTGTCCAAGAGTCTTCTCAGAGACCTAATTCCCGTCACGATGGCGTTACGTTCGGTCGCCCCAGCTCTGCGCAGCACGTTGAAGACCGGGTGGGCGGCAATAACTGGGTACTTCTTGGCTAAAAAGTCTCGTACTTCATGTGAAACAGTGATTCTGGTGTGACGGCGGTCGTCGAGGTTCGGCTGACGCTCGACTAGGCGGCGCTTCGCTAGCCGATCCACAATTCCAGACACTGTGCTGTGGGCAAGGCCGACCTGCGTCGTGAGTTCCTTAAGACTACCGCCCCCCGAGCGTACTAGTGCCTGCATAACGCTTCTCTGCGGCCCTGTTAATCCACCCTTGGCGAACTCCGCTTCTACCGGCCGCCGAATCTCTTGCCGGATCGCGGTCAGGTGCTGCTCAATTTCTAGAGCTAGTTGACGTAGCTCCGCTTCTTGGCTCTTCCTCTTCTCTTTTGCCATCAGCCTCCACCTGACTACAGCACAAACGGGATCAATTGCTTAACATTCCTCTGGTAACGACGATAATCCTCGCCAAACTGCTGAGCCATGAACTCTTCTTCTATCCGGGCCTTCAACCACCAGCCCACGAAGGCGAGGACTACAGCGACGAAGCGGCCTGCTTCACCGTACACCACCGCAGTTCCGAGCATAGCCAGTAGACCGCCAGCATAAATCGGGTGACGCACAAGCCGATAGGGGCCGCGCTGCACGAATGAGTGATCTTCCTTGACAGTCACAGTTGCGCTCCAGTTCCCTCCTAACGTAGAGCGTGCCCAGATCGCAAAGGCAGCTCCTAAGTTCGTTAGCGCGAGCCCCGTACAGGCGGCTCCCAGGGACGCGGGAACGACACGCGACCCGAGTTGACCAATTCGTGCGTCATGGCGAAACAGCAGTGCAAAAACCGCTGTCATAAAGAGCACGTGGTACAGCCGAGAGGCACTGGATTCCCGGCGGACTGGCCTCTTTGCGCTAACCGCAGTGATTACCCAAAAAAGGGCGAGCACCAGCCAAGGGAAGGTAACCGCTTGGTTGAGATCGAATTTCATGGCGACTCCTTTCATGGCGTCGTATACGACGCGTCGTATACGACATAATATAAGAGAAGCCTGGGCTGACACAAGTTAAGAATTAAAGATCGGTGCGAGTACCGGGGACATGCTTTGCCGGGGCGACCAGCCAAAGATCGGGCATCGGGATGCGGGGGGCCGATGGTTCGCGGCTCTTTTCCTGCCCTATCTCGCATTCCCGTGTAAAAAGTTGGAGGTTTCCGTCAGTGCCTGCCAACGATTCTGGGAGGATGACGGGCAAACCGGAGTGCGCCGGGCTAAACCGGCATGTTGTAGGGGATGCAAAAGCCCTACAGGAAAGGAAGTAGCGAATTCATCCTGAGCTCGAGTCTTGCTGGGGACACCGCGAGGTGTTTCTTGAAGCGTAGACAGCGGCACCGGTGGGCGGGTCGATTGAGCTGCGAAAAGCCCGTAGATTAGGATGCCGACTTCATTCCGAGTAGGAGGAAGGCAAACGCGGCAGCCACGCTAAACGCGAGTGGACTGTCGGTCCTGCGTAGTCTGAGAACCCGCGCACGCTGAGAAACAACATGCACGAGAACCGGGAGATCTCCAGCACGCCTTGGTCGGACGATCAAGGCCGGTCCGCGAAGGCTACAAACCGAACGGCGGACATGTACGTACCGGAGAAGTCGGACTGTGTCGTAATACCTGTGAACCAGCCGAACAAGGGAGGGCAACCAACCTTCCGCGGAAGCTGGGGAGGAAAGGACACAGACGAGGGAGAACATCGCTCAATCGCACATGCACCCGACAGAGCGGGAAGCGCATGTCCCAGGGGTTGGACGGTGTGCGGAAGACAGCAAAGGAAAGAAAGCAGGAGCGGTTCACCGCTTACCTGTCAAGGGTGTACTTGCTCGAACGCATACGATTCAGTGCCGTTCTACCTGGCGGCCACTTGGAGTCTACCCGCCCTACCTTTACACTAAATATGTGAAGGTAGCATTAGGCCAGATCAACCCCACCGTCGGAGACTTTTCCGGCAACGCCGCGAAAATCATCGATTACTCGCGCCGCGCTCAATCCCATGGCGCAGGCCTGATCCTGTTCCCTGAGCTCGCCGTTTGCGGCTATCCGCCACGCGATCTCGTGGAACGCTCTTCTTTCGTTGCGCGCAATCGTGAAACCGTCGATCGCATCGCCGCGGAAACCCGCGGCATCGCCGTGATATGTGGCTTGGTCACTCCGGCGGATTCCGCTGCGGGCAAATCCGTGATGAACTCCGCCGCGCTGCTCATGGATGGCAAACTTGCCTTCTTGCAATCGAAGATGCTGCTGCCCACCTATGACGTCTTCGACGAAATGCGAAACTTTGCGCCGGCCAAGAGTCAGGACCTTTTTGACTTCTGCGGCAACCGCATGGCGCTTACCATCTGCGAAGATGCCTGGAACGACAAGCAGTTCTGGAACAAACGACTGTACACCTTCGATCCCGTGGAAGCTCTCATGCGCGCGGGCGGGAACTTCGTGCTTAACATTTCGGCCTCGCCCTTCTGGATCGGCAAGCGCGAGTTGCGCCGCGACATGCTGGCTACCATTGCCCGCAACTACAAAGTTCCGGTCGCCATGGTGAACCAAGTCGGGGGTAACGACAGCTTGGTCTTTGACGGTTCGAGTCTGGTGCTCAACGCGGAGGGCAAAGTCGTCGCGCAAGGCCGCTCCTTCGAGGAGGACCTCATCTATTTCGATTCCAAAACCTCAACCGGTGAAGTGCGCGAGCAGGTTGCGGGCGAAGAGGCCAGCGTCTACGCCGCGCTAGTTCTGGGTACGCGCGACTACATGCATAAATGCGGCTTTCAGAACTCGATCGTAGGTCTAAGCGGTGGTATCGATTCGGCGCTTACCGCCGCCATCGCCACTGACGCGGTGGGTCCTGAAAATGTCCTGGGCATTGGCATGCCGGGACCGTTCTCTTCCGAAGGCTCGATCGAGGATGCCCGCGCACTGGCGCAGAACCTCGGCATCCGGTTCGAGTTGCTTCCGATTAACCATGTCTTCGAGGCTTACCGTCAAACATTGCAAGAAGTATTCGCGGGCCGAAAAGAAGACGTCACGGAAGAAAACCTCCAATCGCGCGCGCGCGGCACACTACTGATGGCGCTGTCCAACAAGTTGTCCGCCATCGTGCTGTCGACAGGGAACAAAAGTGAGCTGGGCGTTGGCTACTGTACACTCTACGGAGACATGGTGGGAGGGCTGGCAGTGATCTCGGATGTGCCCAAAACACTTGTCTATCGTTTGAGCCATTATGTCAACTCGTGCCGGCCCGTAATTCCGCCGGCAACGCTAGAAAAGCCGCCGTCGGCCGAATTACGGCCAAATCAGAAAGACACCGACACGCTGCCGCCCTACGAAGTAATCGACGCCGTACTCGAAGACTATGTGGAAGACTCGCATCCGCCCGAGCGCATTGCCGCCGATCACGGCTTTGATGTCGCAATCGTTCGCCGGGTAATCGGCATGGTGGATCGCGCAGAGTACAAGCGGCAGCAAGCGGCACCGGGCATTAAGATTTCCGCTAAGGCCTTCGGCTACGGCCGCCGCCTTCCCATTGCCGCAAAGTGCGAGGTTTGAAATATCAGACATCGCGTTTGCCGAAAGCGTCACACGACTCCGATTTCACTCGCATTCGAAAGGAACCATGCGCAGTTATCTCAACTTGACCGTCATCATTCTCCTCGCCTCGGTTTTGTCCGTGGCCAGGCAAAAGACAGTTGCCCAAAAGCCCGCCGACAATTTACCGGGAAAGGCTGCGGTTTCGGCACCCGCAATCAACCTGCCTTCGGAACAAACCGTCGATGGGTTCATGCAGCAAACCTTCGGCTACGATTCGCAAGTAAGCTGGAAAATCAGTAGCATTCGGCCCGCCCCTGTTCCGGGATTGGCCGAAGTGCTGGTTACACTCGCGAGTCCACAAGGCCAGCAGATCAGCCGTTTCTATGTGACCGGCGATGGTGAACACGCGGTTGTGGGCGAGATCATTCCGTTCGGCGCCGCCCCCTTCGCCCCCGCTCGCAAGCTGCTGGACAAAGGGATCACTGGCCCGGCGCGTGGACCCAAGGACGCGCCGGTTACGATTGTTGAGTTCGGCGATCTGCAGTGTCCAGCCTGCAAGGCCGCGCAACCTGCCATTGAAGGCCTGGTGAAGGCTGAACCTAACGCCCGCTTCGTCTTCCAGAATTATCCGCTGGAGATGCATAACTGGGCAGCCAAGGGCGCGGCGTACGCCGACTGTGTCGGGCGTGCTTCCAATGACATTTTCTGGCAATTCATCGCCAAGACCTATGAGCAACAGGCTGACATAACGGCAGAGAACGCGGACCAGAAACTTGCGGCCATCGCCGAAGCCACCGGGACGAAAGGCGCCGACATTGCCGCGTGCGCCGCTATGCCTGCGACCAAAGCGCGGGTGGACGCGTCGATGGCATTGGGCAAGTCGGTGGATGTGAGTAGCACGCCCACGCTCTTCATCAATGGCCGCAAGATCGGTAATGTCAGCCAGATTCCTGCAGACGTGCTCAAGCAACTAGTTGAGTTTGCGGGAAAACAGGGAAAGTAAGTTCGGTCACGGCACCTCGGTGCCGTTCCGAAGCCCGATTCTCTGTGTCGAGACCCCCGTGCGCTAGAACCGGATGCCAACCGGCTCCTGGTTCTACTTTGCTGTTATCCAAATCTCTTCAGTCGAGCGAGTGGTATTGGAGAGCACGTGAGGAGTAATAACGATGAGCAGTTCATCGTTTTGTTCGCTCTTGCTGTTGCTCACCATGACCTGATTTAGGCCGGGGACTTGTCCCAACCCCGGGATTCCGCTCAGCGAGCGCTGTTCGGTGAGGGAGACCTGCCCCGCCACGGCGGCGGGTTCACCGTCTTTTAAGTTGATGCTCCCCCGGTATTCGCGATTGGAAATGATCGGTTGTCCGTTCGTGCTGTTACCCGTGAGCGAGCGGACTTGCAGATTCAACTCGATACTTACATCTCCATTGCCATGGACGGTCGGCTTGGCTTTGAGGTTCAATCCAAGGTCCTCATAGTAGACCGACGGTACAGGCGGGATGTAAGACTGGTTTCCCAGTACCTTGGAGATCGCGGACGAATTAAAAATAGGCGCATACGTCGCATTGACGATGGGATAACGCGTACCCAGATGAAAGTTTGCCTCGTTGCCCTGGCCGGCGCGCAGGGTTAAGTGATCCAGGCTTTGAGCCCACGATTCATTCACAGACAGCTGGAACGCGAGCTGATCAAGACTTAGACCCATCAAGGTCAGGCCGCCGCCAAAGGTGGCCAGCGGCTGGCTGAAGATGGAGCTCTGTTGACTCCCGAGTTGAGCGAGCAGGGCCGATAGGGATGTGCTGTTGGCCTGGTTGATGCCGCCCGAGGAAATCAGTTGGTTGATGAGTTGCTGAATGTTCTGTCCTCCCAGGGCCGCCAGTGCTCCTGCCGGAATATTGAACAGGTTGAACTGATCCGGAATATGCAGGCCGATATTGCGGGCCAGGTTGTGGCTGATTTCGTAAACCGTGAGGTCGAGCATCACCTGGGGCCGTTCCGTATTCAGTTGTTCCATGAGCCGCGTCAACGCCCCGGTGACAGCTTGCGGAGCCCTCACTTCAACCCTGCCGGCCGTTTGCCCGGAGCTAACGAAGTGCAGGTCAAACATGTTGCGCATGGTGGTCACGATCTCGGTGGCTTCCTGCGATGTGGTATGCGAAGGCAAGGTGAACGTAAGCAGAGACATACGGTCAAACTGCTTGTGATTTTCCGCGCTGTCGGCAGCGACCAGAACTTGGTGCGCATCCAGCGCAGACCACATGGTCTTACTCACCTCGCAGGCTAGGCGAAGTGCGGTGAAGAAGTCCACCTCGTCGACGAAAAAGCGCACCTGCCGCGGAGTTACGGAGTCGTCGAATGTCACCGTCACGCCGTACGCGGAAGCTAACTCTCCAAACAGGCCGTGAACATCGCCCCGATAGTGGAAGGTGGCGCGGTCGTCCTTGGGTTTGAGATGGATCTCGCCCAGATCCGTCCAAGCCGTGGGTATCACCGGCGTAGGAGGCGGCGCCGATTGCTGCAAAGCATCGGCGAGCCTTTGCTGCGCGAACGGGTTTCCCGAATCCAGTTCCAACGCGCGCTTGAATTCCGCTACCGCCGGGGCAAGTTGGCCATCCGCGAACAAGGCGTTACCGTGTTCCATATGATTAAAGACCAGCTGCGCCTTCACCAACTCGCGATGCGTCAGGATCTGTGTGTCCTGTGGAACCAGGCGCAAGGCCTCGTCGAATTGCGCGAAAGCCTCTTCCAGGTGATTACCACTTTCCAGCTTCAGCGCGCGCTGGAAGGCTACGCGTGCCTGTTTGAGATCTTTTTTAGAAACTACGCAGTTGGTGCCTCCGGGAAGTCCGCTGGCGCACAACACAGGTGGAGACGCCCCGCTGGGCGCATCGCTGCCGGCAAAAGCCGATAACGCGGCCAGAATAGTCGCCGTAAGGATGAAGAACGCCCGCTGCATTCGCTTGATTCTAACCCGGAAGAGAGGTCGAGTGGACACTCCAGTTGTACCTGGTACCTTCGATTTCACTGGGTTCAGGCTGGCGGAAATAAGCAAGCGGTCACGCAGCTAGATCGTCCCAGTTACGGTTGCTTGCCAGATCTCTCCTGCAGCATGATTCTCTCAATACTGCGTGCTTTCCCCGTGTTTTCCTCGCAATCGACCACTACCGCGCAAAGGCGTACGTCGCCGGTCGCGGGCTCGAAGCGGACGGGCATTCCGTTAAGAAACTTTCCCACCACCAATTCCTTCTTGACACCAATTACTCCGTCGTAGGGGCCCGTCATGCCAACATCGGTAATGTACGCGGTGCCATTGGGCAGAACCCGCTCGTCCGCCGTGGGAACATGGGTGTGCGTGCCGACCAGCGCGGTGACGCGACCATCGAGATACCAGCCGAGTGAAATCTTCTCCGAGGTCGCTTCCGCATGCAGGTCCACGAAAATGACTTTGGCCTCAATTTGCTTCAAGAGATTATCCGCAGTACGAAACGGATCGTCATTGGAGGCCATGAACACGCGACCCTGCAGGTTAATTACCGCATAAGGCACCCGCCCCTTGCGTCCCTCGTACAGCCCCCATCCGGGCATGTCATTCGGGTAGTTTGCCGGCCGCAACAATCGCTTCGCCGGACTGTGGGCATCGCCATTCGCCATCTGGAAGTAATCGAGGATTTCGCGCTTGTCCCACACGTGATTTCCGGTGGTGAGCACGTCGATATTCAGGTCGAACAATTCTTCGGCGAGTGACGGCGTAATTCCAAAACCGGCAGCGGCGTTCTCCCCGTTTGCAATCACAAGGTCGATGGCGTGGTCTCGAACCAGGCCACGCAAGCGGTCCTTAACGATATTTCGTCCCGGCCGTCCGAAAATGTCGCCAATGAAGAGAATCCGCATGCAGTTTCAGGAGTCAACTTCGATGGTAACACGCGAGAACGCGGGTCCCGGCGGGGGCGCAGCGCATTTGTTTCTGTCGATTTGCTTTCTCGGCGTGCTCCGCGGATGTTCTCCCGGCTTAAGGTTGGGCTTGTCCCGACCCCGAGTTCGGCACTAGCTCCGCTGTCCGCAGAAAATCGTAATTTCCCGCCGGATTCAGCTTAAGGTTCCGAACCCGCCGGTTGTGCACCAGCACATTATCCAGATACCACAAATCGATGTAGGGTAGTTCATCGCCCAGCATCCGCTGCACCTCGGCGTAGAGTTGCTTGCGTACTTTCAAATCCACCCGGGCACGCGCCTGGTCAATCAGCACGTCCACCCGGGGGTTGGCATAATGCCCGCGGTTGGCCCCATGCGGCGGAAATTTTGACGAGTGAAACGCGTATTCGAAAATGTCCGGATCTTCGTTGCCCCCAATCCAGCGCAGGCCATAAAGCTGAAATGCGCCATGGGTCACGTCGGCAAAGAAAGTGCCGAACTCGAAGCTGCGGATATCGAGCGCAATCCCCACATTCCGCAGTTGCTGCTGAATCACGGCAACCATGAGCCGCGTGTTCTCGTCCGTCGAGGTTTTCATGGTGATGTGAAAGCGCAGCCCATTCACCCGAGGGTAGCCAGCCGCATCGAGCAATTTCTCAGCCTTCTCAGCATCGTGATCGTAGGAGGGAACGTCGCCGTTGTAGGCCCAGCTCTGGGGGGGAAGAACACTCCGAGCCGGCTGCGCTTCGCCGCGCCACAGATACTCCATCATCGGCTTCCGGTCGAGAGCGTAGGCGATTGCTTGCCGTACCCGAACATCTTTAAGAATGGGATCGAGCAAATTGAATCCCAGATAGGCCAGCCTTGTCCCCGGCCCCCGCTCCACTGCTAGCCGCGGGTCCTGCTGCAACGTAAGCTCGGTATCCGGAGTAAGGGAGTTGATGGTCACGTCTCCACTGCCTTTGCGAAGTTCAAGAGCCTGCGTGGTCGCATCCGGCACCACCGCAAATCGCACGCGAGCCAGATGCGCCTTCTCCCCCCAGTATTCGTCATTGCGCTCGATGATGACCTGCTTATCCGTCTCGGCGCTGACAAACTTGAAAGGCCCCGAACCGATCGGCTGGCGTGATACTTCGTCGCCGCTGCCATAAGGCACAATGCCAATGGCGCCATCAGAAAGATTCCACAGTAGGGTGGCGAAGGGCTCTTTAAGGTGGAAGACGACGGTGAAGTCGTCGCTCGCGTCAATGTGATCGACGAAGCGGTAGACCGCCGTCTTGGTGCTGCGAATCTTGCCCTGAAGCAGGGAATCGAAGGTCCACTTGACATCGCGTGCGGTAAGCTGACGGCCGTCGTGAAACTTCACCCCCCGGTGCAAGTGGAAGATGTAGGTGAGTGGATCGGGAATCTCCCAGCGCTCGGCCAAGCCTGGGGCCACGTTCAAGTCGTCTCCTCGGGATAGAAGATCGTCGAAAATCAGGTTGTCAATCCGTTCGGACCAGCCATCGATTCCCACTCGCGGGTCCAGATTCATGGGGCTCGACTCGATGATCATCACCAGTGTGTTGGGATCGGGCTTGGCCGCGCAGGAAAGCAGGAAGAAGAACGTCGCAACCGTGACCGCGGAGAACATTGCTCGAATCGCCACGATCGCGAATGGATAACACAACTTCGCCCAGCCCCTCACCGTCAAAACAGCGTCTGGCTTCGGTCCTGAGCGCCCGCTCGCAATCATCCACAGTCCAGACACATCTGATAGAGGTTGCTCACGGTGTTCCAATTGCGCATTGTGGCACGTTTCAATAGCCGTCTTTCCAAGGGATTGTTCGCCAAACTGCTTTGGGCAACTCCATTCGGGAGGTAGAGGTAAATCTCCTTGCCCAAACAACGGGACTGATCCGGCGCCGCAGTCAGTCCTTGCAACTGCTTGAGATCAGATGGCACGGGACTTTCAGGCAGGAACATCACATGCAGCTTCGCCTGGTCGATTCCGCGCTTCTTCAAGAATGGATTGGTTGCAATGGCTTCCCCCATTTCGTCCAGCGTCCGCGAAATCACCGCAACAGAATGGCCGAAGTCGCGTAGGATGCTTTCTTCGATTCGCTTCGACAGTCCGGCCGGGGAAAGCTTCGCGGTGTTGAAGACCACGTTTCCACTCTGGATGTAAGTCTTCACCTGATCAAACCCCAACGCTTCGAATGACTTTCGAAGTTGATCCATCTTTATCCGCTTGTGTCCGCCAACGTTAATGCCCCGCAACATCGCCACATAAACCGCCATAGTCAGCACTCTTCGCAATTAAGTTATGGATATGAAATCTTACCCAACACCGCCGCCCGTTTCGCTCCTGTGGCCGATGGCACGTTCGAAGGCCGCCGATGCCAGGTCTCGTAGGCCAGCATCGCGAAAGCCACGGCCTCTTTCGCCTCTGACGGTAACCCGAACTCATCCGAGAATCGAATCTTTATACCCAGTGAAGCCAGTTCGTTAGACAACATTCGAACCAGAGTCGGATTCTTTGCCCCACCACCGGAGAGAATCATCTCGGCATAGGGTCGCTTCCGCCCGCCTGGGGAAGCTTTCACCACAAATCGCTGCACTGCATCCGCGATCGACCTGGCGGTCAGCGTCGCAGCCGTGGCCACAACATCCTGTTTGCGGGCGCGACCGCAGCTTTGCAAAAACTCTCGCACGAACTCACGGCCAAATTCCTCGCGCCCTGCCGTCTTCGGCGGCGTCCTGTGGAAGAAAGGACGGCGCAGCATATCGTCGATCACCCGATTGAGCGCCTCTCCGGAAGCGGCGATCGTTCCGCCACGGTCGTAGGGGCGACCGAAAAGCTCTTCCATGACCGCATCCATCACCATATTTCCCGGACCAGTATCGAAGGCAACAACGTCATTGGCCGCCGCCCCGGAGGGAATGGCCGTCAGATTCGCAATGCCGCCGATGTTCTGTACGACGCGTCCCTCTGGGCAATCGGCGAACAGCAGATAATCGAGGAAGGGAACCAGCGGCGCGCCCTGGCCCCCCACTGCCATATCCGCCGGACGAAAATCGGAAACCACCGGCACACCTACCCGCGCCGCAATGGTTGCGGCCTCGCCCGTCTGCCAGGTTGTCGCCACCTTGCGACCCAGGAACGGCTTCGCCTCGCCCTGGTGATAAAGCGTCTGCCCGTGACAACCCACGAGTTCACTTTTCACTCGAAAGCGGCGCTGTGCCGAGAGCACGGCGTCGGCATACAATTCTCCCAGCAAAAAGTTCAGACGCGCCAAGTCGGCCACCGATATTTCCCCCGCATTCATTGCACCTAAGACCGCTGACCGCACTTGCTTCGCATACGGGAACTCGACGTGCCCGAGGAGCTTGATTGTGTGGCCAGGACTCTGCTGCCCGCGAACGATGGAAGCCGTCCCCGACCGTCGCCACGCGCCGCCACGCGTGTCACCCACCCGCACTAGCGCCACATTAATTCCGTCCCCCGAGGTCCCACTCATCACTCCGGCCACGACCAGCGTACCTTTGGGTTTCATGTTCGCAGCCGCCGCCGCGCGCTCTCCACGCGGTGCAGAACTTCAAGCCGCACCTGCTCCCCGAACTCCCACAATTGTCGCGATAGCCGGTCGGTGCTGCCCGGAGATGGCACTTTCGCCTTGTTCTTCCACTCTTTCGATCTATTCTTGAAAGCCATAACCCGCGCCGCTGCTTGCTCGACCCGCTGGGCAAACTTACGATCTCGTTCCGCCGTGTGCACGAGTTGTTCGTAGGCTTGCGTGATGGAGTCTTCACGCTGGCAGATCAGGCACAAATCTCCTCCTGCACCAATATGTCCAACCGCAGCTTCGCCAATCGACGCAGCCGTAAGCACCGCCTCCATCTCAAGATCGTCAGACACGATCAGCCCGCGGTAGCCGATTTTCTTCTTCAACACATCGGTAATCCATTTCTGTGAAAGCGAAGCCGGCATGCCCGCACGGGTGACGGCCGGATATGCCGCGTGCGAAATCATCACCATGGGGAAATCACACCGCAGCGCACGGTAGGGAGCCAAATCTTCGTTCCACAACTTGCGAAAAGATTTGCTTACCGACGGCAGCCCGTGATGGGTGTCGAAATTGGCCTCGCCCAGGCCCGGAAAATGTTTGCCGCATCCCATCACGCCCGCCGCCCGCAATCCCCTTAGAAACTCGCGCGCATAGCTGACCACTTTCTTAGCATCGTCGGAAACCGTGCGCGAACCCATGACCGTGCGCGAAGCCTCGAATGCTAGATCCACCGAGGGAGCGAAGTCCGTGTTGAAGCCTAGCGCCCGGCAGCATTGGCCGAGGATCTGCCCGTGTCTGCGGAAAAGCTTGCGATCGCCAGTGGCGAACACATCCGCCGCCGATGGCGCCGGACCAAGCACGTCGCGAAAGCGGTCCACGCGCCCACCTTCGAGGTCCACGCATGCAAAGAGCTGCGTAGTCACGCATTTCTGGCAGTCCTCGAGCAGCCGCCACGTCTGTTCAGCTCCTGTAATGTTGCGAGCGAATAGGATCACTCCTGCTGGCTGCAACTTCGTGAGAAGGGAACTGAGCCGTCGAGTTATCTCCGTACCTTCGAAGCCGACGATCAGGAGTTGTCCAACGTGATGGATGTTCGAGGATTTATTCTTTGCTGACATTTGTGTGAATGAAGGATGAAGTTCTCTATGTCCTCTGTGGCGGTGTCAGATTTCCTTTTTCAGCTCGGCCAGCAAATTCAACGCCTCCAGGGGCGTGAGGTGGTTTAAATCCACTTCGCGCAGCTTCTCCAGCACCGGTTGCGACAGGGGAGTGAAGATTGTCAACTGGGCGGGTGGAGGATCCGCCCCCGGCGATAGGTGCCCGGTCAGTTCACGTTCCGCCGACTCATGTTCCGCCAGCACCTCCCGCGCGCGTGTGATCACTTCATTCGGTAGACCTGCCAGCTTGGCAACTTCGATGCCGTAGCTGCGGTCGGCTGCGCCCGCCTCGACCTTTCGCAAAAAGACTATCCCCCCGCCGGTCTCCTTCACCGAAACGTGATAATTCTTCACGCCCGCAAGCTGCTCGGCCAGTTCCGTAAGCTCGAAATAGTGAGTGGCGAAAAGCGTTTTAGCCCGTACGCGCGAATGCAGATGCTCGACGGCAGCCCACGCAATTGCCAGCCCGTCGTAGGTGGCTGTGCCCCGGCCCACTTCGTCCAACAAGACCAGTGAACGGGGCGTCGCCGTGTGCAGGATCGCCGCCGTTTCCGTCATTTCCACCATGAATGTGGAGCGCCCGCGCGCCAGGTTATCGCTCGCGCCGATTCGAGTGAAAACGCGGTCTACCACGCCCAGACGTACCGATCGCGCCGGAACAAATGACCCCATCTGCGCCAGAATCACGATCAGCGCCGCTTGCCGTAAATAAGTCGATTTACCGCCCATGTTCGGTCCGGTCAGCAGGAGAATATTGTGAGTTGAGGAATTTAAATAAAGATCGTTGGGCACGAAACGTTCGCTGCCCCCGGCCAATTCCTGCTGCTCGATTACGGGATGCCGGCCTTGGATGATCTCCAAGTCTCCGGCGTCCTCATCGCGGCGAGCGGCGCTGGCAGCGTCATGGTTCTGCGAACCCACAAACTTGGGTCGGCAGTAGTTTCTGAGCGCTGCGATGTGAGCCAGAGAAGCCAGCACGTCCACTTCCGCCAAAGCCAGCGCCGTCCGGCGGATGCGCTTCGCCTCACCGGCAATCGCCGTCCGCAAGTCGGTAAACAGCCGCCTCTCGATCTCCGTGATCTTTTCCTGTGCGTCGAGAATCTTGGCCTCATATTCCTTCAGTTCCGGAGTGGTGAAGCGCTCCGCGCCCACCAACGTCTGCTTGCGTTCATAGTCCAGAGGAGCGAGATGCAAATTCGGCTTCGAAATCTCGATGTAGTAACCAAAGACAGAATTGAACTTAACCTTCAGAGAAGTTATGCCCGTCCGCTGCCGCTCCCGCTGTTCCACCTGCGCCAACACCTGCTTGCTGTTGCGACTCAGGTCGCGGAGTTCGTCAAGCTCGCGATCCACGCCCGCAGCGATCACGCCACCATCGGAGAAACTCAGGGGCGGTTCGAGAACGATCGTGGTATCGATGCGCTGCCGAAGCTCGCTCAATTCGTCGAGGGCTCCGTGAAGAGTCTTCAGTCGCTCCCCACCCAGGCGGCCCGCAGCGGACTTGACTGCGGGAATCTTCCCCAGCGATGCCGCCAGAGCAAGCACATCGCGCGGATTCGCTGTCTCCAGCGTGACGCGGCTGAGCAGTCGCTCTAGATCGAGCACCCCGTCGAGAGCACGTCGCAGCTCTTCCCGTGAGATGGTGTCCTTCACTCCCGCTTCCACCGCATCCAGCCGCGCCTGGATCTCGCTTAGATCGAGCGATGGCCGCAGCAACCATGACCGCAGCAATCGTTTACCCATGGGCGTAACGGCACAGTCCATCGAGCGGAACAGTGTGACCCCTGCGTCCGTTCCCGCGAACAGCGGTTCAATCAGTTCCAGGTTTCTGACGGTCACCGCGTCCAGCACCAGATAATTCTGTCGCTCATACACGCCAATGCGATCTACATGGTGGAGCGATCCCCGTTGCGTGGAGCGCACATAATGAAGAATGGCCCCGGCCGCGGCCGCGGCCGCTGTCCGCCCGGCCAGCCCAAACCCTTCGAGCGACAGAACCCCAAAGTGATTCTCCAGCAGAGGGATGGCATGGTCAGGAGAGAAAATCCAATCGTCCAGCGGAGTCTCGGTGCACATGGCTCCTGCGGCGCGTGGCCGCGGAAATGAAGGATGCGGGAACGGCCGCCCCAAGCTGTCCGACCGAGGGAAGCTCGGCACTGTCGCATCTCCTTCTGCAGACGCTCCGGGCTTTTTTATGGACGCGACGGATTCGCCAGCGCCTCCGAGCGGAGCAGGCCTGTCCTGTCGATCGAACAACGGTGCTTCCGATCCATACAGCACCTCTTTCGGCCGTAACTGCTCCAGCTCCTCCTGCACACGCCGGAGTGCGCTCTCGCCGCTGAACTCAGTGGCGCGAAACTCGCCTGTGGAGACGTCTAATGCCGCAAATCCCACCCGATCGCCAACTTGCGCGATGGCCGCTAAGAAGTTGTTCTCTTCCGAGCCCAGCGAGGAGTCCGCCGCCGTTCCCGGCGTGACTACCCGCGTCACCTCCCGGCGCACAATCTTCTTGGTCAGTCGCGGATCTTCCATCTGCTCGCAAATCGCAACCTTGTAGCCCTTGCGAATGAGCTTGCCGATATATCCTTCTGCCGCGTGATGCGGCACGCCGCACATGGGAACCGCAATTCCTTTCTCTTTGTTCCGTGAGGTTAGGGTGATCTGCAGCTCGCGTGATGCCACAATGGCGTCGTCAAAGAAAAGCTCGTAAAAATCACCCAAACGGAAGAACAGCAGCGCGGTGGGATGGTCTTTCTTGACCGCGGCATACTGCCGCATGAGCGGAGTGGACGGCTCGGACATTTCGGATGGGCTTCGAGCGCGGATTATAACAAAGCTTCATGCCCATGTTCTGCAGCACACGTCACATAACCGAAGTGGAAATCCGAGTTGACGCCCGCTTCGGCTCAGTGTTCTCCTATCCCATGGAACTCCGTAAAGATCCCATCACCCGCTCCTGGGTCATCACCGGCGACGATCCCAGCGATGGCAATCCTCGCCCGCGTGGCGCGTGTCCGTTCTGCCCAGACTCCCCCAATGCGGCGCAGATCATTTCGACCCAGATGGGCTCTCAGGGTACTGCCTGGGCGGCACGCGCCGTGGTTCACCCCACTCCGCTTTATCGGATCGAGGGAGATCCGGGCCGACGCGGCGACGGTCTTTACGACCGCATGCGCTCGGTCGGCGCGCACGAGGTGCTAGTCGAGAACCCTAACCATCAGCGCAATTTGTGGCAGGCGACGGATCGCGAAATCGAGCTGTTTCTGCGCCTCGCGGCCGAGCGCATCCTCGACCTTAAAAATGATGCACGGATCAAGTACGTGAGTCTATTCAAGGACTACGGCTCTCACGCAGGGCAGGAATTCGATCATCCGACCTCGCAGCTTACGGCGACTATGTTCGTGCCTCGCCGCGTGCTCTATGAGTTGCGTGCCGGCCGTGAATATTTCCTAAGCAAGGAACGTTGCGTTTTCTGCGACATTCTGAACCAGGAGGAACGTCAATCCGTGCGCGTCGTGGAAGCTCGTGGAGATTATGTTGTCCTTTGTCCTTACGCTCCGCGCGTTCCTTATGAAACCTGGATTCTCCCGCGCACCCATGAGGCCGGGTTCGAGCGTACGGCATTGGTCCGGCCGGATATGCTAGGTGAATTAGCCGCGATTTTGCGCCGCACCCTGCAGCGCATACGCACCATGGGCGAGGACTTCCACCTGGTGCTGCACACTTCGCCCAACAGTTTGCATCCTTCGAAGACCTTGGGTTTCTGGAAGACCATTGAGGACGACTATCACTGGCACATCGAGATACTGCCCGTCATCGGCTCCAAATCGCGGTCGTACACGTTCAAAGAAGTTTATTACTCGCCTGTGAGCTCGGAAGCCGCAGTAAAGCATCTGCGCGAGGCGAAGATTGAAGGCTGAAGCGTCGCTCGCCGTATGGTTTGCGTGCCCGGCAGCACCTGGAGAAATATGCCGTCAGACTCGCTTTCGCGGCAGGAAGCGAATGACGTGTTGCATAAGCTCATAACCGAATCGACTCGAATTCAGGGTGCCTTTGTGAGTCCGGTGTCCGGTGTACGCGCTGTCGTGTGGGGGGTGTGATCCGCGTTTCTTTGACTGGATTACTAAATATCGTCGAGCGGGAGGATGACACTCCTTCGCCGATCATATGCTTCGATCCATCACGCGCCGTCTTGCCAGTGCGCTGCCGTAACCTCTGAGCCCTCCTCCCTTCTTATCTTCCCCTTTCGTGGTTGTGCGCATACTTTCAGTCACCGAAACTAAGAATGAAGCCATCCACGCGGCGCTGAAAACCAGTGAACTTGCCAAATAAAGGCGAAGCCTCGTTGTTGTACACGTCATGAAAATTGCCATGATTTGTGAGATTGACCGAATAGAGGCCTACCCGCACTTTCTAGTTCCGCTGTTTGGCTGTTTCTCAAAACCCATTTCCGAAGAACGGGAAGAAGAAGCGCCGGAATAGCACTTTTCAAGGGAGACCAAACGCCGTATTTCTTGAGCATGTAGCTGACCCAAGTAAACCTAGGGACGCTGGTCTGCAGGTATTTCTCAGAGATGTCGGGGAAGAATCGTGGATTGACCTCAAGGAACTGGAAAATGTTTCGCCAAGGTCTCAGTGGGTGCCTGCCTGTATTCCTCATACAAATAAATCCGCAGATTCTCCGCTGGGAACAGTTCCATCAGATTCGGGATCCAGGAGCGTGGTCCGAATCCCCTGATCAAAAGGGCATAAGTCAATTCCGTTCCAGGAGGGAGAAATGCGAAGTAATCGCGATACGGCAGGTGCCCCGCAACAATTTTATTTCCGTTGTTCAGAAAGCCTACTGCATCTCCCCAGGGCAGGAGCGGGATGTTGGGAAAGACAAACGAGCGAAGATAGCAGACTCCAAAGTTAAATAGCGAAACTAGAGTCGCGATCGAAACGGCGCTCAACTGGGATTGTTGAGAGCTTGCGATTCGTGGTGCCCCTGATGGCCCGCTCACAGTTTTCCGCCCATCTTAATCCTGCAGATCAACTCGAGCGAGGGCGCTAAGACCCAGCCCTCTTCCGAAATCGGTTGCATACAACAGTGTGTGGGTGTCCTCCCACGATGGCAGCGTCGCGTTGCATGCGGTATGAGTCAATTGGTGCTCGACTCCGGTTGCCAATTCGCGGACCACGAGGTGCCATGACCCCCAGTGCCGACGGCTGAACGCGAGCCGCTTCCCGTCGGGAGAGATCGCCGGGTATCTCACGGGTCCAGCAATTCCCCTCAGTGGGTCGATGACACCAGTTGATCGCCTCACGATAATCATGTGCGCCCCACTCGCGGCACCCGCGGCGGCGATCAAATCGCCTTTAGAAGTTACACTAATATCCATGATATTCGGCGCGCCATTAATCATCAAGTTTCAAGAGCTCGTCTAATCCAGCTACACCAGTAAACACCAGCACACAATAGTGATAAGCTCTGTGCGTTTGAAAGCGGCGAGAGAGACAAGGTCGCCGAACCGCAAGGATAACTGTGAAAACAGGTGACAACTCTACCCGAGTGGTGATCTTGGGCGCTGGTCCGGCGGGATTGACGGCGGCGTACGAGCTTTCGAACCTGGGCGTGGGGTGCGTGGTGCTGGAACAAGAGGCGGTTGTGGGTGGACTGGCTCGCACCGTGGAATACAAAGGGTTTCGCTTCGACATCGGGGGTCACCGCTTCTACACCAAAGTTTCGTTGGTGCAGCAAATCTGGCAGGAGGTTCTCGGCGACGACCTCCTTACGCGCAATCGTCTTTCGCGCATCTACTACAAATCGCGGTTCTTCAAGTATCCGCTGGAGCCGTTCGACGCATTCTGCGGACTGGGCGTGATAGAGGCGTTTCGCTGCGGACTCAGCTTCGTGCGAAGTCGGCTGTTCCCTACTTTGCCCGAATACGATTTCGCAACTTGGGTTTCGAATAGGTTTGGCCGACGCTTGTTCGAGACGTTTTTTAAGAGTTACACCGAAAAAGTTTGGGGCATGAATTGCCGCGAAATCGCAGCGGAGTGGGCGGCACAGCGGATCCAAGGACTTTCGCTCTGGTCGTTGCTGCGCGATGCGGTGTTTCAGCGCCCTGACAAGCAGATCAAGACCCTTATCAAGGAGTTTCAGTACCCTCGCCTTGGACCCGGAATGTTGTGGTCGCGGATGCGAGACATTGTTGAGCAACGAGGGGTACCGGTAATTCTGAATGCTCCGGTAGAAAGCGTTCAGTGGCAGGCAGGAAAAGTGGTTTCCGTGCAAGCCGGAGCCAAGACCTATCGCGGAGCGCAGTTCATCAGCAGCATTCCCATTCGCGAGTTGATTGAGAAGCTCGATCCGGCTGCGCAGCCGGCGCTTCTGGCGGCAGCCGGGAAATTTCACTACCGCGATTTCATCGTCGTAGCATTGATGGTGAGAGGCCGAGATCTTTTTCCGGACACCTGGATTTACGTGCACGATCCAGCGGTAACCGCGGGCCGCGTGCAGAACTACGGGAACTGGAGTCCGGAGATGACGCCCAATCCTAATTTGACGTGTTTGGGCGTGGAATATTTTTGCAACATGTCTGATGCAATTTGGAAGGCGGCGGATGAGGACCTAATCGCATTGGCGAAGCGAGAGATGGTGCAGCTGGGACTAGTCCGTGGACAAGACGTGGTCGATGGAGCGGTGGTGCGAATGCCAAAGGCATATCCTGTTTACGACCGCGGTTATCAGGATGGCCTTGCGGCGGTGCGGGGATTCCTTGCAGGGGTGCCTAATTTGCAGCTGGTGGGGCGAAATGGAATGCATCGCTACAACAATCAGGACCACTCGATGTTGACTGCTATTTTGGCAGCGCGAAACGTGGTGGGTGCAGGGTTCGACTTGTGGAACTTGAGCATTGATAAGGATTACCTGGAAGCGGGACCGGAGATAAGTAACAAAGAACTAGCCGCTCTTGAGCAAAACCAGCCGCGAGTGCCAAAGATAATATGACGAAAGCCCGTGCCTTGGCGTTGGTGATGCTTGCCGTTTTTCTGGCAACGTCATTCCGCAAGGGTTGGACCCGAAACGAAACCGACTTTCCAAACTACTACACCGCCGCTGTTCTGGTGCGTCAGGGCGCACCTTTGCGCGACTACTACGATTGGACGTGGTTTCAGCGGCAGATGAATTACGCGGGAATCGGAGACCAACTGGGAGCATATGTTCCGCAGACACCTCTCACCATGCTGCCAATCGTACCTCTCGCGGGATTCCCGGTACAAACCGCCAAACAGATATGGCTGGCGTTTAACCTCGCATTTCTGGCGGCTACGTTGTGGATGCTTTCAAAAGCCACGCAGATTCGGATTGAGCACATCGCAATACTGATGTTTCTAGGCTACGGCTCGCTACAGTCCAATTTTCGCCTAGGCCAATACTACATCTTCTTGTTATTCCTTCTGACGCTGGCGTTTTACTGCCTGGACCGGGGCAAGTCAGCAGGGAGCGGCTTTCTCTGCGGTGTGGCGTTCGGACTTAAGCTGTACGGTGGTCCTTTTCTCTTGTATTTCGTGGTGAAACGCAATTGGGAGGCGGTTGCGGGAATGCTGGCGGCGTCCGCCATAGCAGTGGTGACCGCAATTGCGATTTTCGGCTGGGGGGACGTTCACTTCTACGCTACGCAAATCTTGCCACGATCTCTGGAAGGCGAGGTCATCGATCCTTACGACGCTGGAAATGGAACTCTTACGACCCTTTTGCGGCACTCGTTTGTCATGGAACCGGATCTAAATCCGCACCCCGTTTGGAGTGCGCCTCTCGTTTTCTTTTTCTTGCGGCCGTTTACTGCGCTACTCATTCTTGCGACCACATCATTTGGTCTGGCGTCGGGGAGCAAGTATTTACATCGCCGCGGTTTTGCCTGGTTCACGATAGGAATCCTGCTGCTTTCGGGGAACGCAGTTTCGTATACCTTCATTCTCTTGTTATTGCCGGTGGTTCTGTTGCTGCAGCACGCCGGACCTAAGGAGAGAATTTACCTGATTGTTTCCTACGTTGCACTGAACTTGTTTTTGTTGCCGGGCTGGCTGCGATTCTTTCCGAAGTTGTGGATATTGGCTGCGCTCTTCTTCGTGGAAGGGCGTGAATACTGGCGATCGTTTAGTCCCAAACTTGTGGCTGGAGGACTAGTGGCGGCAATGATCATCGCGGCGTTTGACGCACAAAGGCACCAAGTGCGCTATCTGCTCGAACCCGGGCGGCATTTTCAGCGAGTCGCTCTAGACCGAGGGACGTTTTTTTCTACATTTCCCGCGGTATCGAGCGCCGGACTTTTTTATCAGGCAATGGTCCGAAGTGGGTACGTGCTTCGCTGGTTGCACGACGGACAGATGGAAGAATTTGCTTTAGAAGGCCAGGCTTTTCATCCGGTGGCACCGTCATTCCAGGGGTCAATCTACTTTGAGTTGGTGAAAAATGGTTCATCAACAACTATGACTTTTGATCCTGCCACTCGGAATGTGGCGCGCGCTGCTTTGCCGCTGCCGGCTCCAATCGAGGGTTCAGTGATCTCGACTGACGGAAACTGGTTGGCTTTTGAGTCGATGCAGGCTGGACCCAAGCAGATTTGGTTGAAAGATACGGTAAGCGGCAAGACAGAAGTCGTGGCGGGAGGAGACTGCAATAGCTCCTCACCAGCATGGGAGGAAGGTTCACACACCTTGATTTTCGCTAGCGATTGCGGACGAGGTCTCGGCATGCCGGTGTTATATCGGGCGAGCTTGCCCTTAAACACGCACCTCAATTGAGGCTCCGCGTATTCGCCCTAGCGATC
>Ga0070699_100001452_pt1 | contig 21737 bp, 19 predicted proteins | sample KBSK1503metaG_FD_65473 | JGI IMG/M metagenome (GOLD analysis project Ga0070699, IMG submission 65473) | Corn, switchgrass and miscanthus rhizosphere microbial communities from Kellogg Biological Station, Michigan, USA - KBS K1-50-3 metaG | ecosystem: Host-associated > Plants > Roots >...
CGTGACCCGCACCCGCTGGGGCAAGGCGATGCGGGCCACCGCCCAGGACAAGGAGACCGCGCTCGCGCTGGGGATCGACGTGGAGAAGACGATCATCCTCACCTTCTTCATCGGCGGCGCCCTCGCCGGGGCGGCCGGGCTCATCCAGGGCCTCTACTACAACATCGGGATGTGGTGGATGGGCTACCAGGCCGGCCTGCGGGCCTTCACCGCGGCGGTGCTGGGCGGCATCGGAAGCATGCCGGGCGCCGCCCTCGGCGGCCTCGTGATCGGCTTCCTCTCCGCGTGGAGCGACCAGTACATCTCGGCGCGCTGGACCAACGCCCTCGTCTTCGCGATCCTGATCTTGGTCCTCGTGTTCCGCCCCCAGGGGCTCCTCGGCGAGCGCGTGCCGGACAAGGCGTGAGCGACCCGGGCCGCGCCCGCCCGCTGCCCGCGGCCCTCCTGGTCACCGCGCTCGTCGCCTACCCGTTCCTCGACCGGTGGCTGCAGGCCCAGACCGTCCACGCGGTGACCGACGCGATGATCTACGTGCTGCTCGCGCTCGGGCTCAACATCGTGGTGGGCTACGCCGGCCTCCTCGACCTGGGCTACGCCGCCTTCTTCGCCATCGGCGCCTACACCATGGGCCTGCTGAACTCGCCGGTGCTGGGCTCCCCGCTCTACGGCCACGCGTGGAGCTTCTGGGTGGTGATCTGGATCGCGGCGCTGGTGTCGGCCGGCCTCGGGGTGGTGATCGGGGCGCCGACCCTGCGCGTCCGCGGGGACTACCTGGCCATCATCACGCTCGCCTTCGGGGAGATCATCCCGGTGGCGATCCGCAACCTCGGCGACATCACCATCGACATCGGGGGTTGGCGCCCGGTCGAGCGGCTCAACCTGACCGGGGGCGAGAACGGGGTGAACCCGGTGGGCCGCCCGCACCTGCCCGGGGTCAATTTCGACACCGACTTCATCCCCTGGTACTTCCTCATCCTGGTCATCGGCGCGGCCTCGCTCTGGGCGATGAACCGCATGCGCGACTCGCGCCTGGGCCGCGCCTGGATGGCGATCCGCGAGGACGAGACCGCGGCCGACTGCACCGGGGTGAACCCGGTCAAGACCAAGCTCCTCGCCTTCGGCCTCGGCGCCTCGTTCTCCGGCTTCGCCGGCTCGTTCTACGCGGCCAAGCTGCAGGCGATCACCCCGGGCGCCTTCGAGTTCAACGTCTCGATCATGCTGCTGTGCATGATCGTGCTCGGCGGCATGGGCAGCCTCAAGGGCGTGATCCTGGGCGGCATGCTGATCACCCTCTTCGACCGCATCCTGCTCGCCCAGCTGACCTTCCTCGTCCGCTGGATCGGGCGCTCGCTCGGCGTCGCCGCGCTCGCGAGCGTCGACCTCACCCTGTGGCGCTGGTTCTTCTTCGGCCTGGGCCTCGTCGTCATCATGCTGATCCGCCCGGAGGGGCTCGTCGGCCGCCGGGTGCGCTCCCCCGCCGCGGACGTGGACGAGCGCGAGGAGGCCCTCGCGCTGGTGACCGCGCCACCCCGCCCGCGCGCGGAGGCCCTGCCGGTCTGGCTGCGCGAGTCCACCGCCAAGCGCGCCGGTGCCGCGCCCGCGCTCGAGGTGCGCGGCCTGACCCGGCGCTTCGGCGGCCTGATCGCGGTGAGCGAGGTGGACCTGGTCATCCCGCCCCGCGGCATCGTCGGCCTGATCGGCCCGAACGGGGCCGGCAAGACGACCTTCTTCAACCTGGTCACCGGGCTCCTGCGGCCGGACCGCGGCGAAATCCTCGTCGACGGAGCCAGCGTGGTGGGGCTCCGGCCCCACGCCATCGTCGGGCGCGGGATCGCGCGCACCTTCCAGTCGATCCGCCTCTTCCAGAACATGAGCGTGCTCGACAACGTCCTGGTCGGCGAGCACTGCCGCCTCCGCGCCTCGGTGGCCGGCGCGGTCTTTCGCCCGCCGTCCGTGACCACCGAGGAGCGTCGCGCGCGGAGCCGCGCGCAGGAGATGCTCGCCTTCGTGGGCCTGGCCGACAAGGCCGGCGAGATGGCCAAGAACCTGGCCTACGGCGACCAGCGCCGCCTCGAGATCGCGCGGGCGCTCGCCACCGAGCCGGCGCTCCTGCTGCTCGACGAGCCGACCGCGGGGATGAATCCGCGCGAGACCGACAGCCTGACCGAGCTGATCGGCCTCCTGCGCGAGGAGATCGGCCTCGCGGTCCTGCTCATCGAGCACCACATGGAAGTGGTCATGGCGATCTCCGACCGCATCACCGTGCTCGACTACGGCACGCGGATCGCGGAGGGCACTCCCGCCGAGGTCCGGCGCGACACCAAGGTGATCGAGGCCTATCTCGGCAAGGGCTACGAGCAGGAGCTGGCCTCCCCATGAGCGCGGGCGCGGGCCTGCTCGAGCTGCAGGATGTCCACGCCTACTACGGCAACATCCGGGCGCTCAAGGGCGTGTCGCTCTCGGTGTCGCGCGGGGAGATCGTCACCCTGATCGGCTCGAACGGGGCGGGCAAGACCACCACCCTCCGCACCGTGCTCGGGACGGTGCGCCCGCTCCGGGGGTCGGTGACTTTCGGGGGCCGGCGGATCGACCGCGTGCCCACCCATCGCATCGCCCGGCTCGGCATCGCCCAGTCGCCCGAGGGCCGGCGGATCTTCGCGCCGATGACCGTGCTCGAGAACCTCGAGCTGGGCGCCTTCGCGCGGGCCGACCGCGAGGCGATCCCCGCCGACCTCGAGCGCGTGCTGGCTCTCTTCCCGCGCCTGCGTGACCGGCTGCAGCAGAAGGGCGGGACGCTCTCGGGCGGCGAGCAGCAGATGCTCGCGATGGGCCGTGCTCTGATGGCCCGCCCCGAGATGCTGCTCCTGGACGAGCCCTCGATGGGCCTCTCTCCGATCCTGGTCGAGACCATCTTCGGCATCATCCGCGACATCAACCGGCTCGGGACCACCATCCTGCTGGTGGAGCAGAACGCGCGCATGGCCCTGCGCGTGGCGCATCGGGGCTACGTCATCCAGACCGGGCGGATCGTGCTGCAGGACGCGGCCTCGGCCCTGCTCCACTCCGACGTGGTGCGGAAGGCCTACCTGGGCGAGAAGTAGGGATCGATCAGGAGGCCGCGGACCGGTCCACCGCCCGCGCGCGGCCGAGGTGGCGCGTGCCCCAGCGAATGGCCGCGATCACCGGCACGAAGCTGCGCCCCTTCGGGGTCAGCCGGTATTCGACCTTGGGGGGCACGACCCCGTAGTCCTTCCGGTCGATGAGCCCGGACTGGGTGAGCGCCTTCAGCTCGCGACTCAGCTCCCGCGGGGCGATCTCCCCCGTCCCGTCCGCGCCCCGCAGGAGACCGCTCCGGATCTGGCCGTAGCGGAGCGGACCGTCCTTCAGATCCCACACGATCCGCAGCTTGTACTTGCCCGCGATCATCTTCTGGAAGGCGGCGACCGGACAGCCTCCCGCCCGCCGCGATCCCGGGCTCGTCATGGCCCTTACAGTAAATCGCTCCTGCGCGGGCCAAATCGTCCCACGCGCGGCCGACCCGCGCGGAGAGGAGACCGAGACCTTGATTCTCGTGACCGGAGCGAACGGACTGAACGGGCGGGCGGTCCTGCGCCGCCTCGCGGCGAGGGGTATCCCGGCGCGCGCGCTGGTGCGAAGCGTCGGCCGGGCCGACGGGCTGTCCGCGCTGCCGAACGTCGAGATCGTCGAGGGCGACCTGGCGCGCCCCGAGTCGCTCGCGGAGGCGCTGCGTGGAGTGGATCGCGCCATGCTGATCTCCTCCGCGGATCCCGCGATGCTCGAGGTCCAGTCGGCCTTCATCGCGGCGGCCCGCGCCGCGGGGGTGGCCCACGTGGTCAAGCTCTCGGGGATCATCCCCGGGCTCGACTCGCCGTTCCGCTTCGCGCGCATGCACGCGGAGATCGAGCGACGGCTGGAGGCTTCCGGGATGGCGTTCACCCATCTGCGCGCCGGGGAGTTCATGGCCGCGTACTTCCGGCAGGTGCCGTCGATCGTGGCCAAGGGGGCGCTCCTCCTGCCCATGGCCGACGCCCGGATCGCCTCGATCGACGTGGACGACATCGCCGAGGTCGCGGCCACCGCCCTGACCACGCCCGGCCACGAGGGGAAGATCTATCCCCTCACCGGGCCCGAGGCCCTGACCATGGCCGAGGTCGCCGAGCGGCTCTCGGCGGCCACCGGCAAGCCCATCCGCTACGTCGACGTCGCCCCGGAGGATGCGCGCCGAGCCCAGCTCGCCGCGGGGATGCCCCCGTACCTGGTCGACGCCCTCGCCGAGCTCTTCGCGGAGCGCCGCAAGGGCGCGGAGTCCCACGTCTCGCCTGCGGTGCAGGCGATCCTCGGCCGCCGGGCGACCCGCCTCGACGAGTTCGCCGCCCGCCACGCCTCGGTCTTCCGAGGGGAGTGACGGAGCGGCCGGGCCGCCTCAGCCCAGCTCGGCTCCGCGCTCGAGGGTCTTCTGCATGACCGCCATGCCCTGCTCGATGAGAGCACCGATGGGCCCGGCGAGCTCGTCCGGCAGCAGATCCGCGATCCATACCACCCGGCTAGCCTCGGCGCCGTGGGGAAACACCTGCAGCGAGGCGTTGTGATGGGTCGGGCGGCCGCCCACCACCGCCCACACGAGCCGCCGGGCGGTGTGGTCGACGTCCACGATCACCTCGCGCGCCACGAGGCCGTTGCCGAACGTGACGACCCGCGCGCCCTCCTCGAGCCGCGTGTCGACCACGAAACCCGGAGCCAGTCGCGTGTGCACCGCGCCCACGTCGGCGATCGCATCCCACACCGCCCCGGGCTTCGCCTCCACCACGATCTCCCGATGTATCGACGCCATGACCGTCTCCCTCCTGGGGTGAGCCGTCCCTGCTGAGACCCCGGCCACGGCGCTTCGTGAAACGGAGGAGCCGGCGCGGTCTACCAGGCGATCGCGTAGGTGGGGCGGCGCGGGTCGGCGCCGGCGGAGAGCACCCCGGTCGCGGGGTCACGGCGGGTGACGATGGCCCCGATGCCGCACGCCCCGCTCTCGCTCACCGAGTGGCCGAGGGCGGTCAGCTCGGCGCGCGTGGCGGCCGAGATGCCGGCCTCCACGTTGAGCTGGCCGGGCCGGTAGGCGCGCGGGTAGAACGAGTTCACCAGGGTCTGGGTGGAGAAGCGCGGGGCCTCGACGGCCTGCTGCGGGTTCATGCCGAAGACCAGCACGTTCAGCACGAGCTGCAGGTCGGCCTGAGCCTGATCGTCGCCGCCCGGGCACCCGATCGTCGTCGTGGGCGTCCCGTTCTCCACGATCAGGTAGCTCACCAGCGTCGTGCGCGGCCGCTTGCCGGGGGCGAGCGCGTTGGGGTGGCCGGCCTCGAGCACGAACATCTCGCTGCGCGTGCTGAGGGTGCAGCCGAGCTCCGGAGCGAAGGCCGACTTGCGGAAAACCCCGCCGCTCGGCGTGAGCGCGATCATGTTGCCGTCGCGGTCGATCGCCGCGATGTGGGTGGTGCCGTCGGCCGGCGCCGGCGCCGCGATCCGCTCGACCGGAGCGGCGCCCGCCGCCCCGCGCCCGGGCGGCGGCGCGGCCGGCGCGGCGCGATCGAGCCGGATGCGCGCCGCTCGCTCCCGGAGGTAGCCGGGCGCGAGCAGCCCCGCGAGGGGCACCGCGGCGGAGTCGCCGTAGTGGCGCTCGCGGTCGGCGAAGGCCAGCTTGAGCGCCTCGGTCACCACGTGGATGTAGCGCGCCGAGTTGTGGCCCAGCGCGCGCAGGTCGAAGCCGGCCAGCATGCCGAGGGCCTGCAGCAGCACCGGCCCCTGCGTCCACGCCGACTGGGCCAGGACCTCCCGGCCCGCGAACGTGATGCCCACCGGCGGCTCGAGGGCGGCCCGGTAGCCGGCGAGGTCGCTCGCGCGCAGCAGGCCGCCCAGCCGCTCGGAGAAGGTGCCGACCGCGGCCGCGATGTCGCCTGCGTAGAAGCGCCGGCGCGCGGCCGCGATGCCCGCGGCCCGGTCCGGGGCCCCCGCGGCCGCCTCGGCGATGCGCTCCAGGGTGGACGCCAGCGCCGGCTGCACGAACAGCGCGCCGACCGGGGGCACGCGGCCGCCCGGGTAGAAGACCGCGTTGCCTCCGGGTGGATAGATCGCGAACTGCTCGCGGGTGGCGGGCTGATCGAGCATCCGGTGCATGAACTCGTACATCGGGAACCCGCGCCGGGCGTAGCCGATCGCGGGCGCGAGCGTGTCGGGCAGCGTCCTCGTTCCCCGTGTCTCCAACAACGTGAGGTACGCGTCCACCGCGCCCGGCACCGTGAACGAGAGGTGCGCGTCGGGCCCCGGCCCGGTCGGGACGCGATCGAGGCCGCGGCCGGCGAAGGATCCGATGGTGGCCAGCGCCGGCGCGGTGCCCTGGCCGCTCAGCGCCTCCGTGCGGCCGCCCCGCACCTCGTGGACCAGCGCGACGCACTCCCCCATGAGGGTGTACGACGCGGTGGGCTCCACCACCGCGGCGGCGAAGCCGGCCGCCGCCGCGGCGTCGAAGGCATTGCCGCCGTCGAGGAGCATGCGCATGCCGGCCATCGCGACCAGCGGATGGCCGGCGGCCACCACGCCCTGGGTCCCGGACACGACGGGGCGCGTGGTCGCCCGATCGGCCGCGTGATGCTCGATCTCGCTCGGACGGGTGGATGGGCTCACGCGGGCAGCATACCCCAGAACCACGGCGCGCCCGCGGGCCTAGAGGAACGCGCGCTCGCCCTCCGCCGCACGTCACGTGAGCCGCTTCCCGGTGGCGGGGACGAGCTGGCCGTAGCGCACACCCTTGATGGCCAGGAGCCGGTCCGCGATCCGCCGGATCTCCTTGACCGGCCCCCGCAGCGGGATGACCTCGAGGCACGTGTGGGCGTCCAGGTGCACATGCAGAGCCGCGGTGATGATGCCGTGGTGCTCGTGCTGGATGTCGGTCAGCTTGTCGGCGAGGGCCCGGGTGTCGTGGTCGTAGACGAGCACCAGCACCCCGACCGTCTCGCCCTCGTGCTCCTCCCACTCCTCCTTGACCAGCTCGGCGCGGAGCAGATCCCGGACGAACTCGCTCCGATTGGAATAGCGGCGCCCGACCTGCAGCCGGTCCAGCGTCCGCATCAGAGCGTTCGGCAGCGACACCGTGAACCGGCTGACCCCTCCCCGTCGCGTGCCCATCCGATTGGCCTTTCCTCGCTCCGGGCGGCCATGGTATTACCGACGCCAAAATGATCACACTGCCCAGACGCGCGACGTCGGCGCTGCTCGTCGCGCTCGTGCCGCTCGCCGCGGCCGCACCCGGCTTTTCGCAGGATCAGCCGGTGTCTCCGCCGCCGCCCGCGGCCGCGCCGGAGGCCATCCTACCCCCGGTGCTGGTCACCGCCCCTCCCGCGCTCTCGTCCTCCTCGGAGCAGCTCATCCCCGGCAAGGACTTCGAGCTCCGGCCCCAGGGCCGGCCCGCCGACGTGCTCCGGCTGATTCCGGGCCTGATCATCAATCAGCATCAGGGCGGGGGCAAGGCCGAGCAGTACCTGATCCGCGGCTTCGACGCCGATCACGGCACCGACCTCGCCCTCTTCGTCGATGGCCTGCCGGTCAACCTGCGCAGTCACGCCCACGGGCAAGGGTACGCGGACCTGCACTTCCTGATCCCGGAGACGGTGAAGACGGTCGACGTGCTCAAGGGGCCGTACTGGCCCGAGTACGGCGATTTCGACACCGCAGGAGTGGTGAGCTTCGTCACCCGTGACTCCGTGGAGGAGAACACCCTCGAGGTGGCGGGCGGGAGCTTCAACACCCAGCGCTACCTGGCCCTGCTCTCGCCCACCCGCGACGCCCTGAAGACCTTCATCGCCGCCGACCTCTACCACAACGACGGCGCCTTCGATCACCCCAACGGGTACATCCGGTTCAATCTGTTCGCCAAGGCCAGCGCGAACATCGCGGAGGACATGCGGCTGGCGGTCTCGGCCTCCCACTACCGCGCGGAATGGCACGGCTCCGGCCAGATCCCCGCGCGGGCCGTACGCTCCGGCCTGATCGACCGGTTCGGGGCGATCGACCCCACCGAGGGCGGCGTGAGCCAGCGGACCAACCTGAACGTCGAGTACAGCTGGAAACCGACCGAGAACCAGAAGCTATCGGCCCACGCCTACCTGACCTACTACGAGCTCAGCCTCTTCAACGACTTCACCTTCTTCCTGACCAACCCGACCCTCGGCGACGAGATCAACCAGCGCGACCGGCGCTTCCTGGCCGGCTTCGAAAGCCAGTACGAGGTCGCGGCGCGCCCGGCCGGCATCCCGGTGACCACCACCGCCGGCTTCCAGTACCGCATCGACACCCCGCACGTCGTCCTGGCCAACGCCACCCAGCGCCACCAGACCGGCCGCATCCAGGGCGTGCGGATCGTCGAGCAGTCCTACTCGCCCTTCGTGAAGCTCGACATCGTGCCGGCCGAGAAGGTCCGGCTCATCACCGGAGCCCGCGGCGACATCTTCAGCTACCAGGGCACCCAGCAGGTCAACACCGCGGAGGGCGATCTCAACGGCCGCGTGACCCGGGCCCGCCCGAACGTCAAGGCCAACCTGATCCTGGGGCCGTGGGCGGCGACCGAGTGGTTCGCCAACTTCGGGACCGGCTACCACAGCAACGACGCGCGCGCGGTTCTGTCGGACCCGAAGCTCGACGCGCTGCCCACCGCCCGCGGCTACGAGGCTGGGTTCCGCAGCAAGCTGATCCCCCGGGTGGATCTGTTCGCGACCTACTGGTTCCTCGACCTGGGCAGCGAGCTGGTCTTCGTGGGCGACGACGGGACCACGCAGGCCCAGGGGCCGAGCCACCGCGACGGGCTCGAGGTCGGCTTGAAGGTGCGCCTGCTCGACTGGCTCACCTTCACCGGCGACTTCACCTACACGCGCAAGGCCGAGTTCAAGCGGACCGGCGAGGCGGTACCCCTCGCCCCGCGCTGGACCGCGCGCTGGGATCTCACCGCGCGGCTGCCCTGGGGCCTCGCCTCGAGCTTCGAGATGCGCTACCTCGGGGATCGCTACGCCGATCCAGATCGCCACCAGACCGCGCGCGGCTACACGATCTTCAACTGGACCACCCGCTACCGCTACAAGAACCTCGACGCGTTCCTCAGCATCGAGAACCTCACCAACACCCAGTGGCGCGAGACCCAGTTCTTCTTCACCTCGCGCCTGCGCGGGGAGCCCGCCGGCGGGGTGGACGACATCCACTTCACGCCGGGCACGCCGCGATCGTTCCTGGGCGGGATCGCGCTGCACTTCCGACCGGACACGGGCGCGCCGCGGTCGGTCGCGATCCCCCTAGCCGGTTCCGCCCCGCGCCGCGGCCTCGCAGGCGGCGAGGCGGGCGGTGAGAAAGCTCTGCTCGCGCGCGTTGTCGACCAGGCCGAGGGCGGCGCGATAGTCGGCGGCCGCCTCCGCGAAGCGCCCGAGCCGCCGGAGGAAGTCGGCGCGGGCGGCGGGCAGCAGATGGTAGCCGCGCAGCGCGGAGCCGTCGATCGCGGCGATCGCGGCGAGCCCGGCGGCCGGGCCCTCCGCCAGCCCGATCGCCACCGCCCGGTTCAGCTGCACCACCGGCGACGGCGCGAGCTCCGCGAGCGCGCCGTAGAGGGCCACGATCCGCGCCCAGTCCGTCGCCTCCCAGGAGCTCGCCCGCGCGTGGCAGGCCGCGATGGCGGCCTGGAGCTGGTAGGGGCCCACGCGCTCCAGCGCGCGGGCGCGATCGAGGCAGTCGAGCCCGCGGGCAATCCGTGCGCGATCCCAGCGCGTCCGATCCTGGTCCTCGAGGAGCACCAGGTTGCCGGCGCCGTCGGTGCGCGCCGCCGCGCGCGAGGCCTGCAGGTCCATCAGCGCCACGAGGCCCAGCACCTCGGGCTCGGCCGGCATCAGCTCGGCGAGCATGTGGCCCACGCGGAGGGCCTCCTCGCAGAGGTCGTGCCGCACGAGCGCCTCCCCCGCGTGCGCGGCGTAGCCCTCGTTGAAGATGAGGTAGATCACCGCGAGCACGGAGGCGAGCCGCTCGGCCAGCTCCGGGCCCTCCGGCACCTCGTAGCCCAAGCCCCGCTCGCGAATCATCCGCTTGGCGCGCACGAGGCGCTGCGCGATGGTGGGCTCGGGCACCAGGAACGCGCGGGCGATCTCCGGCGTGGCGAGACCGCCCACCAGCCGCAGCGTGAGCGCCACCCGGCTGTCGCCGGGCAGGCCCGGATGGCAGCAGGTGAAGATCAGCCGGAGCCGATCGTCGGGGATCTCCTCGGTGTCCATCGCATCCGGGATCTCGGGAGCCACGCCGAGCGTCATCTCGTAGGCCAGCGCCCCCGCGTGGCCCTCGGCCCGCCGGCCGCGACGGAGGCGGTCCAGCGCGCGCCGCCGCCCGGTGGTGAGCAGCCACGCCCCCGGGCGATCCGGCATCCCGCGGGTCGGCCAGTGATCGAGCGCGCGCTCGAACGCCTCCTGGGCGATCTCCTCGCCGAGGTCGAAATCGCGCACGATCCGGACCAGCGACGCGACCAGCCGCCCGTACTCCAGGCGGAAGACCTCGGCGATGTCGGCCCGGGCGGCGGCGCGGCCGGAGGGCTTTGCGTGGTCGGGCGACTCCACGAGGGAGGATGTTACGCGATCCCTCGGTCCCCCGCCCGCGCCGCCCTCCGGGCCGCGGTCTTCCCGGGCTTGCCTACATCGGCCAGATCGGGCGGACCTCGACGAAGCCGCCCTCGCCGAGCGGGACCTTCTTGGCCCAGTCGACCGCCTCCGCCTTGGTGTCGCACTCGATCAGGTAGAAGCCGCCGATCGCTTCCTTCGTCTCGGTGAAGGGTCCGTCCATCACCTGCGGGTGGCCCGCCTTGACGCGGACCCGGCTGCCGTCGCTGTCCGGACGCAGTCGCTCCGCCGCGACCACCTTGCCGGCCGCCCGGAGGGCCTCGCCGAGCTTGGTGTGGCCCTCCAGGATCGTCTGCATCTGGGCCGGGGACGGCGGGGGGCCGGGATTCTTGTTGTCCGAGCCGATCAGTAGCAAGTAGCGCATGAAAGCCTCCTTCAGCCTGGGGGTAGAACCGCTCTCACCCCATACGACGCCGGTGACCCGGCCAAATCGACACTCAGGCGCCCTTGTGCTCCTGGAGGCACTGCAGCGCGAGCCCCCCGTGGCTCCAGGCGGCGCCGGCCGCCATCGCCATCGCCACGAAGGTGGTCTCCGCGATCTCCGCGTCCGAGGCCCCCGCCTGGGCCGCCTTCTTCGTGTGGGCCTGGATGCACCAGGGGCACTGGGTGATCTGGGCGATCCCGAGCGCGATCAGCTCCTTCGTCCGGTTCGGGAGCGCCCCGTCCTTGAACGCCTTCTGATCGAACTCGAGGAAGGCCCGGTAGGCCTCCGGGACCAGCTCCCGCATGCGCTTGAACTGCGTCGCGACGTCGACCCCGTGGAATTCCATGCCCGTCTCCTTTGTGGTCGGGTGTCCTGGCGATCGGGCTCACTCGACCGTCACCGGGGTTATACCCCACACCTCGTCCGCGTACTGGCGGATCGTGCGGTCGCTGGAGAACTTGCCCATGTGGGCCACGTTCAGGATCGACATGCGGGTCCAGGCCGCCTGGTCGCGATAGGTCCGGGCCACTCGCTCCTGGCAAGCGACGTACGACGCGTAGTCGGCGAGCAGGAAGTAGTGGTCGCCCCCGCCCAGGAGGGAATCCACCAGAGGCCGGAAGAGCCCCGGCTCCCCCGGGCTGAACGCGCCCCCCCCGATCATGTCGAGCACGCGGGCCAGCTCGGGGTCGGCGCGGTAGACCTCGCGGGGATCGTAGTGCGGGCGCCGCGCCGCGACCTCCTCCGCGGTCAGCCCGAAGATGAAGATGTTGTCGCGCCCCACCTCCTCCGCCATCTCCACGGTGGCCCCGTCGAGGGTGCCGATGGTCAGGGCCCCGTTGAGCCCGAACTTCATGTTGCCGGTGCCGGAGGCCTCGGTGCCGGCGGTGGAGATCTGCTCGGACAGCTCCGAGCCGGGGAAGATGTGCTCGGCGAGCGACACCCGGTAGTCGGCCAGGAACCCCACCGCGAGCCGGTCGCGCACCGCGGGGTCTCCGTTCACGCTGTCGCCGACCGCGTTGATGAGCCGGATGATCAGCTTGGCCATCGCGTAGCCGGGCGCGGCCTTGCCCCCGAAGAGCACGCTGCGCGGCACGCCGACGTCGAGCCCGTCCTTGATGCGGTTGTAGAGGGTGACCACGTGTAGCACGTTCAGGAGCTGGCGCTTGTACTCGTGGATGCGCTTCACCTGCACGTCGAAGAGCGAGTCCGGGTTCAGGGTGAGGGTCAGGCCGCGGTGCCGGTACTGGCCCGCGACGGTCTCGGCGAGCCGGCGCTTGTTCTCCCGCTTGGCCTCGCGCCAGCGGGCCGCGAACGCGGCGTCGTCCGCCCGCGCCTGGAGACCCAGGAGCTGCTCCAGGTCGGTCACCCAGCCGGGACCGATGGCCTCGGTGACCAGGGCGGACAGCGCGGGGTTGCTCTGCAGCAGCCACCGCCGCGGGGTGATGCCGTTGGTCTTGTTGTTGAAGCGCTCCGGCCACATCTCGTGGAAGTCGCGAAACACCTCGCGCTCGAGGATCCGGGTGTGCAGGGCCGCGACCCCGTTGACGCTGTGACTGCCGACGATGGCGAGGGTCGCCATGCGCACGCGCCGGCCGCCCTCCTCGTCGATGATCGACATGCGCCGGGCGCGCGCGTCGTCGGGGCCGAAGCGGCTCCGCACCTCGTCGAGGAATCGGCGGTTGATCTCGTAGACGATCTCGAGCTGCCGGGGCAGCATCGCGGCCATCAGACCCACCGGCCAGCGCTCGAGGGCCTCGGGGAGCACGGTGTGGTTGGTGTAGCCGAAGGTGGCGCGGGTGATGCGCCACGCCTCGTCCCAGGGGAGCCCCTCGATGTCGACGAGGAGGCGCATCAGCTCGGGCACCGCCAGCGCAGGGTGGGTGTCGTTGAGCTGGATGGCCACCTTCTCCGCGAAGCGGTCGAAGAGCGCGAGGCCGCGCGGCTCGTCGAACAGCCGGTAGCGCTTCCGATGACGGCGGATGACGTCCTGCAGCGTGGCCGACACGAAGAAGTACTCCTGGGCCAGGCGCAGCTCCTGGCCGGCGGCCACGTTGTCGCTCGGGTAGAGCACCCGGCAGATGTTCTCCGACTGGGCCCGGTCCTGGATCGCCGCGATGTACTCCCCCTCGTTGAACTCGCGGAGGTCGAACTCCTGGACCGCCCGCGCGCCCCACAGCCGGAGGGTGTTGACCGTCGCGGCGCGGTAGCCGGGGATCGGGGTGTCGAACGGGGTGGCGAGCACGTCGCGGGTGTCGACCCACTCCTTCACGAGCCGGCCCGCCTCGTCGGTGCGGGTGCGCACCGAGCCGTAGAACTGGACCCGGAACCGGTCACCCGCGCGGGGGATCTCCCACGGGTTGCCGTAGCGCAGCCAGCTGTCGGCGACCTCGACCTGCGCGCCGTCCACGATGCGCTGGTGGAAGATGCCGTAGTCGTAGCGGAGCCCGTAGCCGTACGAGGCGTAGCCGAGCGTCGCGAGCGAGTCGAGGAAGCAGGCGGCGAGCCGCCCGAGCCCGCCGTTGCCGAGCCCCGCGTCCCACTCCGCCTCGCGCAGGTCCTCCAGGCGATAGCCCAGATCCTGTAGCGCCTGCGCGCACTCCCCTTGCAGGTCGAGGTTGATGAGGCTGTTGCCGAGCGTGCGGCCCATCAGGTACTCGAGCGACATGTAGTAGACGCGCTTGGCGTCGAGCCGGTAGTAGGTGTCCTGGGTGCGGATCCACCGCTGGATCATGCGGTCCCGCACCGCGAGGGCGAGCGCCACGTAGGGCTCCCACTCGCTGTCCACGTGACCGGGCAGCTCGGCCAGGGTGTACTCGAGGTGCGCGAGGATGCCGCGCTTCACCGAATCCGCGTCCATCCCGAGACTGTCGTAGGCGAGGGCCTGCCGCGCCGCCGTCGCCGCGACCCGGGTGGACGAGTCGACCGCCTTGAGCGTCATGGATCACCTCCGTGTCGAGATCACGTCGTCTGGCCGCATCTGGGCCGAGGCTAGCACGGTCGATCGCGGAGCGCCCGCGGGCGACGCGCGGGGCGTCGCGGCGCGGATCACCGGGATGGGGTGAGACGGATGGTCAGGCGGGCTCGTCGCGGGAGACCAGGCCGGCGCGCCCGCCGAAGGCCTCGCTCCAGAGAAGCCCGTCGCGGACGCCCGCGGTGCACACCGTGAGGTCGGCGTGCGCGCCCAGCCGCACCAGCAGCTCCTCCAGCACGATCACCCCGGCCAGGATGGTGTCGGCGCGCTCGGCCTTGAGCCCGCGCACGTGCTGCCGCAGCCGCTCCGGCACCTGCTCGAGCCGGCCCCGGATCGCCGCGAGATCCGCCCGCCGCAGGCGGAGGCCGTGGCGGGAGCGACCGCCCGGCTCGGCGGCCAGGTGCATGCGGCCGAGCGAGCGGACGGTGCCCCCGAGCCCGACCACCCGCTCGGGGCGGCGGCCGGCCGGGAGCGCGCGCGCCAGGAGCGCCCGGACCTCCCGTCTCAGCTCCGCGATCTCCTCCGGGACCGGCGGGTCGCCGCGCAGGAACCGCTGGGTGAGCCGGATCGCGCCGAGCGGCAGGCTCACCGACCGGCCGAGCCGTCGGGCGCGCACCTCGGTGAGCTGCAGGCTGCCGCCGCCCAGGTCCGCCACGAGGCCGTCGCGGAGCGGGAGGCTCAGCAGCGCGGCCTCCGCCCCGAGCCGCGCCTCCTCGGTGCCGGTGAGGACGCGAACCGCCACCCCCTCACGCTCGCGCAGGGCGTCGAGCAGGAGGTGCCCGTTCGCCGCGTCGCGGACGGCGGCGGTGGCGATGGCGAGCACGCGGGGCGACTGGCCGCTCCGCACCTGGCGCAGGAAGCGGTGCACGCTGTCGAGCGTCTCGTCGACGGCGGCGCGGCGGAGGCGCCCCGGGGGCCCGCCGCCGAGGCGGGTCTGCACCCGCTCCTTGCGCAGCACCTGGAAGCCGCGTCCCTCGACCACCCGCGCGAGCAGGAAGCGGGAAGCGTTCGATCCGAGGTCGACCAGGGCCACCAGCTCCGCCGCCTGGGTCCGCACCGGAGCCCGCTTCACCGGCGGCTCCGAAGTTGTCCACCGTCATCCACAACCGGCAACCGTCTGTTCACGCAGGCCAAACGCGGAGGGACACTCATCGTGTCCACACCATATCGCGGGGGGTGTTGCGGGGAGATTACCGGAGGGTCAAGCTTCGGTTGCGCGCGCCTCCGCGCTCACGGGCGGGCGGGCCGCGATGCGCGCAGCGCGGCCAGCTCGCGGGCGAGCTGATCGAGGCGCGCCACCAGCTCCTGATGCCGGCTCGCCTCGACGCTGGGGGTCTTGGCCACGAAGCAGATGGTGCCGCTCGGCTCGAGGATCGCCCGCTCGATCTCGTCGAGGGAGGCGAAGCCCTGCCGGTGGGCGGCGGCCTCCAGCTCCGGCATCGTGATCAGCTCCCGCCGCAGCCGCTCGGTCTTCACGCGGCCGTTCTCGATGAGGACGTCGGCGGCGCCGGTCACCGCCTGGTCCAGGCGCTCGTGCGAGTAGAGGAACCGCACCACCAGGTAGTTGACCGCCAGCAGGGTCGCCGCCCCGATCAGCCCGCCGGTCACCGAGTTGTCCTCGCCGATGATCGCGTTCTGCACCGTGTTCGAGAGCGTGAGCAGCACGACCAGGTCGAAGGGGTTCAGCTGGGCCAGCTCGCGCTTGCCCGCGAGCCTCAGCCCCACGATGAGGAACACGTACACGACGATCGGGCGCAGGATCTTCTCGAGCACCGGCAGCGAGAGGGCGAACATGTGCGACCACGTCGTCGGGTCCATCGGCGCCTCCTGTGGGTGGCCGGTCCCGGCGCCTTTACATCACGCCCCGGGGCCGAATAGAATACGCGGGCCATGGCCGCCAAGCGGAAGCCCCCGGTTCGCGCGCTCTCGCGCCGCAAGGCGCTGGCGGTGGTCCGCATCGTGGGCCCCGGCACCAGGGCCCTGAGCCTCTCCGACCTGGAGTGGCGCGCCCTGCGGGCCGCGCGGGCGCCGCGGCGACAGCGGCGCTCCTCCTAGCCGACCCGCTCCCGCGCCTACTCCTTGAACTGCTCCGCCCGCCAGCGCAGCGCGGCGCCGAGCCCCTCCTTCTCGCGGATCTCGTCGAACTTCGTGCCGACCTCGGTGCGGGCCGCGTAGAGCCCGGCCAGCACGTCGAGGCCGCCGCGGATCGCGTTGCGGAATCCGGCCGCGTCGGCGCCCCGGTTGATCGCGAGCTTCGTCGCCATGAGGGCCTCCGGCGACATCAGCGCCATCCGGCGCGCGAACTTGAGGGTGGCCGCGTGCAGCTGGGCGCGGGGGACGACCCGGTTGACCATCCCGTAGGCGAGCGCGGTCTGGGCGTCGATCGGGTCGCCCAGGTAGAGGATCTCCCGCGCGCGCTTGAAGCCGATGATGAACGGCATGACCAGGGCCGGTCCCACGTTGGAGAAGCGGATCTCCGGCTCCCCGAACTGTGCGTCGTCGGCCGCGATCGTGATGTCGCACATCATCACGAGCTCGCAGCCCCCGCCCAGGCAGTGGCCCTGGACCGAGGCGATCACCGGCTTGCGCATGTCCCACGGCGTCATCTCGAGGGCCACGTCGTCGGTGAGCGACTCGTGCCAGGCCAGCGCGTTGCCCTTGCGGGCCGCGCGGGCCGGGTTCGGGCCGATGTCGTAGCCGGCCGAGAACGACCGGCCCTCGGCCCGCAGCACCACCACCCGGGTGGCCGGGTCGCGATCGGCCTCGTGCAGGCGCTCCATCAACCGCTTCTTGAGCTCGGGACTGATCGCGTTGAGCTTGTCGCCGCGGTTGATCGCCACGGTCCCGATCGGGCCGTCGACCGCGTACAGGACGAGATCCGCCGTCATCGAGATGTCCTCCGTCGCATGGCTCCCGCCTCCTGGCCGGTAGCCTAGCCGAGGCCACGCCCGCTCGACCAGATTTCTCGCGCGCTAGCCCCCTCCTTGACTCCGCCGGTCGGACGGGCCATTCTCCCTGCCACCGAGCGGGCGACGAGGGCCGCGCGGCGTGGACGTCACCTGGTCACCGGAGAACAGGGGGAGCCCCATGAAGCCTGCCAGCCATCTGTCACGACGGAGCTTTCTCCAGGCGGGCGCCCTCGGGGCGGCCGGGCTGGCCGCGGGCGGGGCCCACATCACGTGGGCCCAGGGCAAGACCGACGCGAAGCGCGGCGGCACCCTGGTGGTGCGCAGCGGGCCGATCCGCGGCATCGACCCGCACCTCGAGACCTGGAACACCACCCTCCAGGTGGTCCACCAGACCTACAACGCGCTGCTGAAGTTCAACCACGACGGCACCAAGATCCAGCCGGACCTCGCCGAGAGCTGGGAGCAGAAGGACGACCTCACCTACGTCTTCCGCCTGAAGCCGGGCGTGAAGTTCCACAACGTGCCGCCGGTGAACGGGCGCGAGCTCACCTCGGAGGACGTCAAGTACAGCATCGAGCGGCAGATGACGAACCAGCCGGGCAAGTTCCAGCACGCCTACTTCTTCCTCGACAAGCTCGCGAGCATCCAGACCCCGGACAAGTACACCATCGTGTTCAAGACCCGGGAGCCCTACGCCCCGTTCCTCAACTACATCGCGAGCCCGTGGACGGTGATCGTGGCGCGCGAGGTGGTGGAGAAGCACGGCGACCTGCAGCGCCACGCCATCGGCACCGGTCCCTTCATCATGCAGGAGTACCGGCGCGACCAGGAGGCGGTGTTCGTGAAGAACCCCGCCTACTTCAAGAAGGGCCTGCCCTACCTCGACGAGGTGCGCCTGCAGTACGTGATCGATCCAGTGGCGGCCACCGCCGCGTTCCGCGGGCAGCAGACCGACATCTCCTACCTCGAGTTCGCGGACGTGCCCTCGATCAAGGCGGCCAAGATCCACGTGGCCGACATCACCACGATGTTCCCGATCGTGCTGCGCACCCGGCCCTACGACGACCAGCGCCCGAACAAGCCTCCCTTCATCGAGAAGAAGGTGCGCCTGGCCATCCAGGCCGCGATCCGAGGGGAGGAGTTCATCGAGGTCGTGCGCAGCGGCTGGGGCATCACCATGACCGGGCCGGTGCCGACCTACCGGAAGCCGTGGGCCCTGCCTGCCTCCGCGCGGCCCGAGTACGATCTCAAGAAGGCCAAGCGCCTCCTCGCCGAGGCGGGCTACGCGAGCGGCTTCGAGACCGAGCTGATCGTGGGCAGCCCCGGCGACAACGTGAAGAGCGCCCAGGTGGCGAAGGACCAGCTCGCCAAGGTGGGCATCCAGGTGAACCTCAAGCCCATGGAGATGGCGCAGTACTACAACAAGAGCTACTCCTACGACTACTCGATGAGCGTGCACACCGCGCTCACCGGCGAGGAGCCCGAGGAGGCGTTCCGGCCCTACTACGGCGCCAACGCCACCTACTACCGGTGGGGCAACAAGGAGATCCACCGGCTCATCGACGAGCAGGCCAAGATCCTGGACCAGAAGAAGCGGGTGGACATGGTCCACCAGATCCAGCGCTTACTGCTGGACGACGCGCCCAACGTGTTCCTCTACTGCCCGATCGCCCACTACGGCGTCCAGCCGTGGGTGAAGAACTACGTCGTCCCGATCAACGCCTACGACCAGCGCTACGAGGAGATCTGGCTCGACGGCAAGAAGGTCTGATCGCCGGCTCCCTGATGTCCCGCTACGTGCTCCGCCGGCTGATGCTGCTGGTGCCGACGCTGCTCCTGGTCACCCTGCTCGTCTTCTCCATCATCCGGCTGCTCCCCGGCGACATCGTGACCCTCATGATGAGCGAGCAGGGTTACGCCAGCGACAAGGCGAAGCTCGAGCAGATGATGGGCCTCGACCGGCCCTTCTATCGCCAGTACCTCACCTACCTCGGCCACGCGCTGCAGGGAGACCTGGGGGTGTCGTTCTGGACCAAGGAGCCGGTGCTCGACGAGATCCTGCGGCGCCTCCCGGTGAGCCTCGAGCTGGCCCTGCTCGCCATGTTCTTCGGCATCCTGATCGCGGTGCCCACCGGCATCTTCTCAGCGGTCCGGCAGGACACCTGGCTCGACTACCTGTTCCGCACCGGCGCCATCGGCGGGCTCTCCATCCCCGGCTTCTGGATGGCCACCGTGGTCATCGTGGGCGCGTCGATCTGGTGGCAGTGGGTGCCGCCCATGCGCTACACCCCGTTCACCCGCGACCCGGTGAAGAATCTCTCCCAGCTCCTCCTCCCCGCCCTCATCCTCGGGCTCGCCCTCTCCGCGAGCATCATGCGGATGACCCGCTCGATGGTGCTCGAGGTGCTGCGCGAGGACTACGTCCGCACCGCGTGGGCCAAGGGCCTGCCCGAGTCCGCGGTCATCGCCCGGCACGTCCTGAAGAACGCCATGATCCCGGTGGTCACCATCATGGGCCTCCAGCTCTCCGCCCTCCTCGGGGGCACCGTCATCATGGAGAGCATCTTCGTCCTGCCCGGCATGGGGAAGTTCCTGCTCGACGCGATCACCTGGCGCGACTACCCGGTCATCCAGGGCATCAACCTGTTCCTCGCCACCGGCATCATCGGGCTCAATCTTGTAATCGACATGGTCTACGGCTTCCTCGATCCGCGCATCCGCTTCGGCTAGACGATCGGCATGTCACTCCTCCGCGTGATGCGGGCCAAGCCGCTCGGAGCGCTGGGCGGCCTGCTCATCGTGGGGCTGGTGGCCACAGCCCTCCTGGCTCCGGTGCTCGCGCCCTACGACCCCGTCGAGGTCAGATCGAGCGACCGCCTGCGCGCGCCCAGCCTCAGCCACCCGCTCGGCACCGACGACTTCGGACGCGACATCCTGAGCCGCGTGATCTACGGGGCGCGCATCTCGATGCTGCTGGGGCTCGGAGCGGTGGCGATCAGCACGCTGCTCGCCGCCATCGTCGGCGTCCTGTCCGGCTACTACGGCGGGCGCGTCGACACCGTGCTCCAGCGCGGCATCGACACCATGATGGCCTTCCCCGGCTTCGTGGTGCTGCTGACCATCATGGCCATGCTCGGGCAGGGGCTCGGCAACGTGATCCTGGCCCTCGGGATCGGCGGGACCGCCGCCAACGCGCGGATCATCCGCAGCGCGGTGCTGGCCATCCGCGAGAACCAGTACCTCGAGGTGGCGCGGGCCACCGGCTGCCGGGACTGGCGGATCATCGCCCGCCACGTGCTGCCCAACATCGCGGCCCCGATCATGGTGGTGATGACCCTCGGCCTCGGGGTGGCGATCCTGGCGGAGTCCTCGCTGAGCTTCCTGGGCTTCGGCGTCCCGCCCCCGACCCCGTCGTGGGGCGCCATGCTGAGCGGCTCCGGCCGCACCTACATGATCCAGGCCCCGTGGATCGCGGTCTTCCCCGGCATCGCGATCAGCCTGGCCGTCTTCGGCTTCAACATGCTGGGCGACGCCCTGCGCGACCTGCTCGACCCCCGGCTGCGCGGGGGTCCCCGGGGGCGCGGCTAGCGCGCGATCAGAAGCTCACCCGCACGCCCGCCCACCCGCCGATGGGCGCCCCCGGCGCCACGAAGCGCTCGACCGCGATCGGATTGCCGATCGCGTTGAAGTTGAGCGCGCCGCCGGTCACGCTGGCGAGCGTCTCGTCATTCTGGTAGGTGGGTACCGCAGCCACTTCCACTCCCCGCCGAGGCCGGCCTCGACGCCCTGGCGCCGCGTCCCCCCGCACGCTGCGGAAGAACCCTGAGGCTCATTCCCCCGGCCGCGATCCGTAGCCACCTGGCCACCCGGTTGATAGCCGGATGGCCCTTGCCACCCGCCCGCCGGACGAGCTATACCCCACGAGTCCGTCCGGAACGGAGCGTGGCGATCCCGACGATGCGATTCCACCCAGTGTGTCTCTCGACCCTCGTGGCCGTGTTCCTGGTCGTGTGCCCGGCCGCCGCCCAGGAGGAGCCGGCCGCGGAGCCGTCGGTGGTCACGCTCCCCCCCGTCGAGGTCACGGCGGGCCGGCTGCCGGGCACTCCGCTGCCGGCGTCGAGCATTCCGGCCGCGATCGAGGTAATTCCAGGTGCGCGGCTCCGTGAGACCGGCGCCGTCACGGTGCAGGAGGCGCTCCGGCGGCTGCCGGGCGTGACGACGCCCGACCAGCAGGGCAACCCCTTCCAGATGGACCTTTCGGTCCGCGGCTTCCAGGGCACCTCGGTCACCGGCTCGCCGCAGGGTATCAGCGTGTTCGTGGACGGCGTCCGAGTCAATGAGCCGACGGTCGAGGAGATCAACTTCGACCTCCTGCCGCTCGACGACGTCGAGCGCATCGAGTTGATCCGTGGTCCGGGCTCCGTCTTCGGCCGCAACACGATCGGCGGCGTCCTAAACATCGTGACACGCCGGGGTGGCGAGGTCCGCGAGCTCGTGCCGGAAGCCGAGTGGGGGAGCTTTGGGCGTCAGCAGTACCGGCTGCGGCTGGGCGGCGCGGAGGGGCCGTTCGACTACTACGTCGCGGGCACCTACTTCCGTGAGGATGGCTGGCGCGACGCCTCGGCGAGCCGCGTGGGTCGGCTCTTCACGCGCTTCGGTCTGCGCTCCGGGGGCACGGACCTCTCGCTCTCGTACCAGCGGGCGCAGAATCGAATCGAGCAGCCGGGGTC
>Ga0070699_100001453_pt1 | contig 21728 bp, 15 predicted proteins | sample KBSK1503metaG_FD_65473 | JGI IMG/M metagenome (GOLD analysis project Ga0070699, IMG submission 65473) | Corn, switchgrass and miscanthus rhizosphere microbial communities from Kellogg Biological Station, Michigan, USA - KBS K1-50-3 metaG | ecosystem: Host-associated > Plants > Roots >...
AGTCGGTATCTCCAGCTTGTTCAGCCCGGTCACCACGACGGTGCCGCCCTTGCCGATGGCGTCGAACCCGGCGGACACGACCTCGGCCGTCATGAGGTCGACGGTGAGGATGGCTGAGTCAGCCATCTGCCCCCTGGTCATCTCGGCGATGGCGGCCTGCGCCTCTTCGGCCGTGGCGAACGCGTGGGTCGCGCCGAGCTCCATCGCCTTCTCGCGCTTGTTCTCCAGCGGGTCGATGGCGATGACATTCTTGGCGCCGGCGTAGCGGGCGCCTTGCACCGCGTTGATGCCGATGCCGCCGATGCCGTAGACCGCCACCGTATCGCCGGGGGCGACGTTCGCGGTGTTCACGGCGGAGCCCCACCCGGTCGGTACGCCGCAGCCGACCAGCACGGCCTTGTCCAGCGGCAGATCGTCGTCGACCTTGACCGCCGAGGTCTGGCTGATCACGCCGTACTGGCTGAAGGTCCCGATCATGCACATGGCACCGTACTGGCCGCGGGGCCCGGTGAGGGGGAACCGCTCGCCGGGCAGGTAGCCCTCAAGGATCGTGGCGCCCATGTCGCAGATCGACTGGCGGCCGGTGGCGCAGTAGCGGCAGACACCGCAGTTCGGGATGAAGGACAGGACCACGTGGTCGCCGGGCTTCACCCGGGTCACGCCCGCCCCGACCTCCTCGATGATCCCCGCGCCCTCGTGGCCGAGCACCATCGGCAGCCGCGCCGGGAGATCGCCGTGCGCGATGTGGATGTCGGAGTGGCACAGGCCCGCATGGGTGTAGCGGATCAGGACCTCGCCATCCTTCGGACCGTCTAGGTCGAGCTCTTCGATCTCGATGCGCTTACCGGGCTCGTAGACAACAGCGGCCTTGGTCTTCATCGACGCTCCTTCGGATCTTTTGGTGACGGTTCTGACTCTGCTCCGCCTTCACGACGTTACGTGTCTTAGATCTTGACTGACCAGTAGGGCTATGCACCAGCCTTGGGATGCCTGATGTCGTGCGGCGGCTCGTAGAACGTGGTCTGCCTGAGCTGATCATGACAGGTGCGGCAGGTCACCCAGACGTGGCCCATGCCGCGGCCTCGTTCGGCCCCCTCCCGGGCGGCCGCGCAGATGCACGGCTTCCAGCTGACCTGGGCGCCGCCGGGCCATAGCCGATGGCCGAACGGACAGAACTGGGGCTTGTGTTCGAAAATAGATACCGGCACGAAAACGATCATGCCCAGCCGGGCGGCGGCTAGTCCAGGCCGGCGGCTAGTCTTGGCCGGCGGTTAGTCCTGGCCGGGGGCTAGTCCTGGCCGGCGGTTAGTCCTGGCCGGCGGTTAGTCCTGGCCGGGGGCTAGTCCTGGCCGGCGGTTAGTCCTGGCCGGACAGCAGGAGCTTGATGCGGTCCATCGCGGCCAGGGCGGCGTCGGGCTGGCGCCGGCCGAGACCGCCGCTGGTGGAGATGTCCACCGGGTGCCCGATGGCGTCCTCGATCATCCGGCGGATCCCGAACTGGGCGGCCGCGTCCTGGTCCTCGTGCGCGAAGCCGGCGATGAACCGGACGTCCGGGCCCAGTTTCAGCCCGGCCAGCGGCCGGTAGAAGGCCTCGCTGGCGGACGGCGGGTTGTCCGCGGCGGCGAGCGGAGCGTGCACGTAATGCAGCAGACGCCCGTCCGGCCAGCGGGCGGTCACCGCGTTGGCCAGCAGGACCAGCGGGGAGGCGTCCGTCAGCCGCCCGAAGGGCCGGTGGTTCATGTCGCCGAGGCACAGGTGAAGCCCGAACCGCGACCCCTCGGGCGCCCCCTGGGCGAGCGCCGCGATCCGGCGGGCCAGCAGGCCGGCCAGGGCCGGCCGCAGCGCCGACGGCACGCGCGCCAGCACCACCGACTCGGCGGGCACCTCGATCTGGAACAGCACGTCGTCGCCGAACAGCCGGCGGGTCTGGTGCATGGTGGCGGCCAGCGCCTCGGTGAACGGCCGGAGGTGCCGGATCGGCCCGGACGGCCCGAAGGTGAACATGGCCAGGTCGACATCGCCCGGGATGCCGACCAGGAAACGCGGGCCGCCCTGCGGCCGCTCCGCCATCCCGGCCCGCAGGGTGTCGAACTCGGACATGGCCGCGCGGGCGGCGGAGGCGATACCCAGGTCCAGCGCCGCGCCGTACAGCCGGTGACCGGGCCGCAGAGCGAACCGCGGCGTCTTGTCGTAGTCGGACCAGTCGCCGTCCTTGACCACCCTGAAGTCGGGATGGACGCGCAGGGCCTCGATCATGCTGATGACCCAGTTCCGGCGTTCACCGGTCTCGCCGTCCGGAAGGTAGTCCAGGTCCGGCCCTAGCCGCTTGACCGCGAGCCGCATGGCGTCCGCCGCCGTGGCCGCGGGAATGCTCCCGACCAGATGAGCACGCCTAACCCCCACCGCAAACCCCTCCCCTGACACCGCTCCCCATGAGCCGGTACCTGGCATTTCATCACAAATGATCATTGGATGAGAACGGGCTGACGGATCCGGTCGCGGCGCGGGCAGGTACTACGGTGTGACCGGCGGCGTCCGGCTTTGAAGGGAGACTGACCAGGTGGTTCCCACGCGCATCGACTGGGTCCGCGAGCACTGCCAGCTGCTGCGGGGCATCGCGGCGGAGTTCGAGCGGACCCGCCCGTTCGACGGCCTGACCATCGGCACCGGCATCCATCTGGAGGCCAAGACGGTGGCACTGCTGCTGACGCTGCGCGACGGGGGCGCCAGGCTGATCTCGACCGGCAACCTCAACACCACCCAGCCGGACGCGGTGGAGCGGCTGCGGGCCGAGGGCGTCACCGTCGTCGGGGGCCCGACCAAGGACAGCGAGGTGCACGCCGGCTACCTCGGCGAGGTGCTGGCCGCTGAGCCGAACCTGATCCTGGACAACGGCGGCGACCTGTTCGCCAGGTACCTGGACCGCCCGTACCAGGGGCTGCTGGGCGGGACCGAGGAGACGACCTCGGGCCGGATGCGGCTCGAGCCGCTCCGCGGCCAGCTCAGGCGGCCGATCCTGGTCATCAACGACAGCCCGATCAAGCAGTTCGCGGAGAACGAGCACGCCGTCGGGCAGAGCTCGGTCGAATCCTTCCTGCGGATGACGAACCGGGTCACCAACGGGGAGCAGGTCACCGTGTTCGGCTACGGAGCATGCGGGCGCGGGGTCGCGGCCAACTTCCGCGGCGCCTACGCCCGGGTGTCCGTCGTCGACGTCGACCCGGTGACCAGGCTGCGGGCGCACCTGGACGGGTTCGGCACGCCGCCGCGCGATACCGCCGTCGCCGAGGCGGACATCATCGTCACCGTGACCGGCGCCAGGGACGTGCTGACCGCCGCCGATCTCCCGCTGCTTCGCGACGGCGTGATCCTGGCCAACGCCGGGCACTTCCCGGCCGAGATCGACGCGGCGGGCCTGATCGGCGCGGCCGAGGTGGCGGGCACCAGGGAGTACGCCGACGACCTGCTCACGCTGGAGCTCAGCGACGGCCGGCGGGTGCACCTGCTGGCCCGCGGGCACATGTTCAACCTGGCCGGCCCGCGGCCGCTGGGGAACTCGATCGAGTCGATGGACCTCGGCTTCGCCCTGCAGGCCCGCTGCCTGGAGGCGGTCGCCACCCGCAGCGTCGACGCCACCAGCTGCGTGGTCCCGGTTCCCCGGTCCATCGACGCGGCCGTGGCCCGCAGTTACCTGGACCGGAAGTACCCAGCCTGACGGGGCCGCGGGCTGGCGGGAAGCGACGGCGGCGCCATGACGGGAAACCGTGATCGAGCCCAGGAAAGTTGTTGGCGCTCCGGGGAAGGGCCGCTCATATAAGCGAGCGTCACGGACCCGCCCCTGACGCCGGCGCTTGGCCCCGGGAGAGAACGATCATGCGGACCATGAAGACCAGGTCTGACCGTGAGCCGACGGATGCCAGGAACTGGCGGGCGGCCCGCATCCTCGATCGGATCCCGCCCGCACGAGACGGATGGGACCCCCCGGCCGCCGCCGAGCAGGACGCCTCGGCTGAGCAGGACGCCCCGGCCGAGCAGGACGCCCCGGCCGAGCAGGACGCCCCGGCCGAGCAGGACGCCCCCGCCGAGCAGGACGCCCCCGCCGAGCAGGACGCCCCCGCCGAGCAGGACGCCGACCACGCGGTGGCGGCGCTGTACCAGCTGCACTACCCGGCACTGGTCCGGCTCACGGCCCTGCTGGTGCCGGACCTGGCTACCGCGGAAGACATCGTGCAGGACGCCTTCGCCGCCGTGCACGGCCGGTGGCACGTACTGCCCGATGCCGACGCCGCGCTCGTCTATCTGCGCTGGTCGGTGGTGCACCGGTCCCGGTTGGTGCCGCCGCTCGGGCCGACCGAGGGTACCGGCGAGCCGGACTCCGCCGTCGTGTCGGCGCTGCGGGCGCTCTCCGCCCGCCAGCGCGAGGTGGTGGTCCTGCGGTACTTCGCTGACCTGCCCGAGGCGGAGATCGCCTCGGCGACCGGGCTGAGCATGGCCGCCGTGCGGAACCACGCCGCCCAGGCGATGTCGTCGCTCCAGGCCGGACTGGGTGAGTGATTCCTCATGGGTCGGCGGGCCATCTCGCCAGGCGGCCGACCTAGCCGTGTTGTCCGCGTCTGGTGCGCGAGTGCATCGTGAGGCGGCCGACTACGAAAAATCGTGGTTGATTGGGGCTTCGCGGTTGATTCGGTGCATCATAGTCCCCCTAATCCACCATCAAGCCCGAATTAACCACGATAAAAGTTACGGATTATCGAACTGGTAAACTAAAAAAGATGCAGGAGAGGCGGATGGGACTGACGGGGTCCTCATGGGACGACCGGGAGAGACATTCCGCACGGTGTGGCCAGAAGGCAAGCTCGGCTGTTAGGCACAGCGGACGCACCACGCTCACCTGAATCAAGAATCACACCCGGTGCCTGAGCTCACGGCGCCGCTACCAGGGGACGGTAGCGGTCGCAGCAGGCGCTGACGCCGCCCTCGCGCAGCCCGCGATCGCGGACACGGGCGGGCAGGCGCACCAGCTCGGTCAGGGCCTGGCTCTGCTCGCGCACCCAGGCTTCGGCGACCTATCGTACTTCAACCGGATGTTCCGCCGCCGGTACGGCATCACGCTGTCCGTCGCCCGCCCAGGCTAGTGACCGGACGTGACATGGCCGACGTCGATCACCACCCGGTCCGGCCGGTCAGCGTGGAGACGTGTGTAGTTCCCCGGGCGGCGAGGCCGAGGCCGCATTTGAACCGCACCCGGCCAGTACCGCCGCTAAGATCACAAGTCCCGCACCGCGGATGAGCCTGGTCGTGACGCCCCCATGTCAGCGCCTGAATTCGCCGTATCTTAAGACGCGCGACACGGTGTTCAGATAAGGACACAGATCGTGATTTCGTGTGATCTTGGTCATCATGGTCCCGAACGGTCCGGGTTCCTGTCGCAGCCCCAGAAAGGAGCCGGAGTTGGAGAACTTCGCGATGCCGGAAATCGCCCCCGATGACCACGTGCTCGGCCCGGCCGCGGCACCCGTCACGGTCGTGGAGTACGGCGACTACGAGTGCCCGTTCTGCCGGGGCGCGTACCGCGACGTGCACCGGATGCTGGACCTGTATCCGGGCTCGATCCGGTTCGCGTTCCGCAACTTCCCCATCCAGCAGCTGCACCCGCACGCCGAGCAGGCCGCCGAGGCGGCCGAGGCCGCCGCCGCCCAGGGCAAGTTCTGGGAGATGTACGAGCTCTTGCTGCGGCCTTCGTCCCGCCTCGACCTCGACTCGCTCGTGGCCCTTGCCCGGGACCTGGGCCTGGCCACAGACCGGTTCCGCCGGGACGTCACCGGCCGTGCCTACGCCGCCAAGATCGAGGGCGACATACGGGAAGGCGTCAGGAACGGGGTGAACGCGACCCCGAAGTTCTACGTCGACGGCGAGCGCATCGACGGCAAGTTCCCGCTCGAAGGGCTGGAGGACGCGATCCGGGCGTCGGTCCGGGCCGCGAGCGCTGGCTAGCGCACAGGACCTCTCGGCTAGCGCGCGCTACCTCCCGGCTAGCGCGCGCTACCTCCCGGCTAGCGCATCAGGGACCTTCGGCTCGTCACCTGGTTCCGGGTGGACCGGGTCCGGCGCGGCCAGCCCGGCCAGTGCGGGTACGCGCCCGGCGAGCAGGCTCACCCCGATGCACGCCGGGCAGCTCGCCTCCATCCAGGCCGCGGGTGCCGTCGCTCGCCGGCGGCGCCTGACCCGCCAGAAGACCACCCCTGCGGCGACCAGCACGGCCGCCGCGGCTAGGGCAGGACCCTTAGCCTGGTCGAAGGCCCGGTCGGCCAGCGGCCCGAGTAGCAGGCCGAGGACCAGGTGGAGCTGGAGGAACACGCTGCTCCCGACGATGAGCGCGGGCAGTGCGCGGCGTCCGTTCAGCCCCGAGAGGCCCGCGGCGATCACGGTGAGCGTCCGCAGCCCCGGTGTCCCGCGCCCTAGTGCCAGCCCGGGCCGTCCCCGGGTCTCGGCGAAGGCCGCGGCCCGGCGCAGCCGCGCCTCGGTGAGCCCGAGGCGCGGCCTGAACCGCGCGATGATCCGCTGTGCGGGACCCCGGCACGCCAGGAAGAGCACGGTCGTGCCGAGGACGGCGATGATCTCGAAGCCGGTCACCGCCAGCCACAGCGGGAACTTTCCCGCCGCGACCCGCTCCCCCACCGTGAACATGACCAGGTCGGCGGGCACCGGGATCGGCACGCCCGCTTCCATCGGGAGCAGCAGCACCAGGGCCAGCGGGCCGCTCAGGCCCCCCGCCACGCCGCCTTTCATCTTGTCAGCTCACCAGCCGGGAAGGGTCAGGCGCCCTGCTGGTGGTAGGCCAGCAGCGGCACCCAGCGGACCCGGGGCGGAGCAGTCACGCCGCCTGCCGCGAGCGCCGCGCCGAGCCGCGACGTCATGAACGCGTCCTGGTCTGCCCGCGAGGCCCACACCTCCGACACGACGAACGTGCCGTCGTCGGCCTCGCCAGCGGCATGCGAGAGCATCCCGGCGGGCCAGTCCCCCTGGCCGGTCTGCATGTCGATGCCGAGTTGCTTGTTGACGGCGCCGTAGTCGGCCTCGCCTATGCCGGTGAACTCCAGGATCAGTGCTTCTGGCATCGGGACTCCTTGTGGCTGTCGCCCTAAGGACGCTCCCTCGAGCGCCCCCCTCTGCCCCGGATTCGTCGCCCGCGGTCCCGGCGGATCACTTTCGCGCAGGGTCAGCGGGCATCAGCGGGCAGCAGCCCGGCCTGCTCCAGCGCGGCCCGGGCCCGCTCGGCGCCGCCTTCGCGCGCGATCAGGTCGTAGTGGGCGGCCGAGAGCCCGCGCAGCGAGCTGAAGTCGCGCTCGCCGCGGGTGGCGAGGTGTGCCGCGAACCCGAAGATCGCGCCCCACAGCACGCCGAGGCCGATGCCCACCGCCACGATGGCCAGCCAGGCGTGCCCGGTGGTGAACAGCCCGAACAAGATGCCGATCAGCAGTCCGGCCCACATGCCGCTGAGCCCGCCCGCGGCCGCGGCCCGCCACTTGGTCAGCCGCCCGGTCACCCGTTCCACCAGCCGCAGGTCGGACCCGACGATGTCGAGATGCTCGACCGGGAACCCGTCGTCGGAGAGCCGGTCGACCGCCCGCTGGGCGGACCCGTAGTCATCGAACCGGGCTACGGTGTTCCACGCGGCGTGGACCGGGTTCACCGTAAGCCTGCCGTACATCATGGCAACGTCCTTTCGTCTCGTGCTGCCCCGGCATTCGCCGGCGACGAGACCAGGATCGGCCCCGCCTGTGCAAGACAGGCGCGGGCCGCATGGAGATGCCATGAAGGTTCCGGCCCGAGATCAGGCGCCCTCGGCGACCGGGTAGATCTCGTCGGCGACGAGCCCGTGCGCCTCGCGGTGGACCGTGGCCGCCGTGCCGGCGTCCGGGGCGTCCACCAGGCAGAAGATCTTGCCGTGCTCCTGGTCGACCCAGTACCGAAGGTAGTGAACCCCGTAGCCGTCCTGGGTCTGCAGGTCGGCGGCGTGTGCCTTCGCCACGTCGTCCAGGCTGACCGGACCGTCCAGCGTGTGCGTATCCATGAACAGCGCCATGGTTTTGTTCCTCTCCCGAGATAGTGCGCGGCCCAGCTGGCCGCGGGTACAGCAAACCGCGGCAGGCCCGGGCGGCACATCGGGGGTGTTCCCTATCTTGGCGCGATGACCCCGAGCCGCAGCGCCGCGGCGACCGCCCGGGACCGGGTCGGTTCCCCCAGCTTGCGGAGCACGGCCGAGACATGGTGACCCACGGTCTTCTCGGAAAGGACGAGCCGCTCGGCGACCTCGGCGTAGGACAGCCCGTCGGCGAGGAGCTGGAGCACCTCGGCCTCGCGGGCGGTGAGCCCGGCCGGGTTGGCCCGGCTCGACGACCGGGGCCCGCGCGGCACCACCATGCCGCGGGCGTGCCGGTCGCGCAGCACGGCGTGGCGCACGGCCGGGGCGCCCAGCTTGTCGAGAACGTCCAGGGCCTGCTGCGCGTCCCGGATCTCCGGCGAGAAGGCCAGCGCGTAGGCCGACCACAGCGGGCAGCCCAGGGCCTCCCACGCGGCAGCGGCTGCCCGGTGCTCGCCCGCCAGCATGAGCGCGAATGGCCGGGCCAGGGGCGCGCTAACTGGCCGGTCATCCCCGGCGAGGCGCAGCCACCAGCTGAGCTCGCCGAGTCCCCAGGGGTGCGGATGCGCGACGGCGACGGGCCAGGCGCGGTCGATGGCGGCGATCAGGTCCGGGCTGCGGCCCGCGATCCACGCCGCTTCGGCGCAGGCCGCGGCCACCGGGACCAGCCGCATGGCCTCACCCGTCCGGACGGCGATCGTGAGCGCATCCTCCAGCGCCTGGGTTCCGTCGCGACCGCGTCTGGCGGCGAGCACGCCGGCCACGGGCAGGACGCTGACCTGGGTGATCGGCGCTACGTGCGGGTGCCGCATGACGTCGGCGACGTGCTGTTCCGCCGTGTCGTACTGACCCTGCTCGGCCAGCGAGCGCGCCAGCCAGGCGGTCATGTACAGGCGCCAGGTATCGAGGTCGCGGTCGGCGCAGTACGTGATGCCGGCGTGCAGGTGGCGGTCTGCGTCGCCGAACGACCAGTTGATGATGTTGATGCTGCCGAGGTTAGTGAAAGCCCGGGCAGCGTGCTCATGGGCGTCACCGGCCAGGGCGAGGTCCAGGCTCTGGGTCAGCCGTGCCTGGCCCTCGATCAGATCGCCTGATGTCGCCAGCACCGTGCCCACGTTGTTGAGCGCATGCATCTCGGTCTCACGGTCGCCCAGCTGGCGGGCCAGACCGATCGCCTTCGCGCCCCAGTGCAGCGCCGTCATGCTGTCATCGGCCAGCATGCGCAGCTGGGCCAGGTTGCTGTAGGCCATGGCGAGTTCCGGGCCGGGTTCGAGTGACTCCAGCGTGCTCACCGCGGCGGCGGCGTAGCGCTCGCTGTCCGCGTTCTGCCCGAGAACCCAGGACAGCCGCGACAGCCACCGCTGCGACGTGCCGATGGAACGCGCGTCCCGTTCCCGTTCGTGAATGGCCAGCGCCTCCAGCCAGCTGTCCCGGGCCCGCGGCAGCTGATCGGTCAGGTAGCACTCATAGGACAGCTGCTGGAGCAGGGCGGCCTGCTGCCGGTCAGGCCGTTCGTGATGACGCAGCGCCAGCTGGAACTGCTCGGCGGCCTCGCGATGGGCGCCGAGACGGGCGGCCCGGGCGGCGGCGAGCGGGGCGTGCCGTGCCACCGCGGCGCGATCACCGCTGCCGGCGGCGTGATGCGCCAGCCGCCGGTGGTCATGCGAGCCGTGCGCCGTCAGCTGGGCGAACACCTGTGCGTGGGCCCCGGAACGCTGAGCCGGAGGCAGCGACCGCTCGACCGCCAGCCGCGCCAGGTCGTGCCGGAACGCCACGGTGTCACCGTCCGTGATCAGCACGCCGCGGTCCAGGCACTCATCGACCGCGGTGAGCGGCTGTCCCGACACTACGGCGAGGAAGCCGGCCTCGGCAGGCCGGCCGATCACCGACGCCGCGGCGGCGACTTCCTGCCCGGCGCCCGACAGCCGGGACACGCGCGCGAGCACGGCGTCGCGCACCGTGGCGGGCACCTGCTCGGAGCCGGCCGCGAGCACCTCGGTGACGTAAAACGGGTTCCCCCCGGTGCGCTGGAATATCGTGCCGGCGTCCAGGGCCGAACCGGCCGCGGCCAGGAGCTGCCGCACGCCGGACTCGGTGAGCGCGGGCAGCTGCATCCTGATGACGCCGGGCAGCCCGGCGAGATCGCCCAGCACTACGGTCAGCGGGTGATCGCGACCCGCCTCCTCCGCACGGAACGTGGCCAGGATCATCAGCCGGGCCCCGGCCAGCCTGCGGCCCAGGAAGCGCAGGATGTCAAGGGTCGCCTCGTCGGCCCAGTGGACGTCCTCGAGCAGGAGCAGCATCGGGGACTCGGACAGCGTCTCGCGTACCTTCCTGAACAGGCGGAGCCTGCTCACGCCCGCCTCGTCGTCCACCGCCGCGATGAGCTCGGGGAAGGCGTCCAGGATCGGGCCCAGCGCCTCGGCGGTCGTGACGTTGTCGCAAGAGCCGCGCCGGACCGTAATTTCGGCGGCAGGCCCGGCCGTGTCGGTCAGGGCGGCGGCGAGCGACGTTTTGCCGACGCCAGCCTCGCCTCCCAGGAACACGAGCCGGCCGCTGCCGTCAAGCGCCTCGCGGAGCAATCCCTCCAGCGAGGCCAGGAAGCCTGAGCGCTCGATCAGCACATCAGCCATTTAATCCCGGCATCCCCCTGAACAGCCAACTCATCGTGCCACCCGCTGGAAGCCTGGTTTCATGCGCGCGGCGCGGGCCGTCCGAAGGCTTCGCGCATGCGGTCCAGGCCGCGGACGACGCCGGTGGTCAGGGTGCCGACGCCCGCCACGGCCACGGTGACGACATCGCCGTCCGCCAGGCTGAACGGGGCGGGCGGTACCAGGCACGTCCCGGTCGCCAGCACCACGCCATCGGGATGGATGTCGGCCCGCATCAGGTAGCCGACGAGGTCGTCGAACTTGCGGCGCAGCGAGGCGGTACTGGCCTGGCCGTGCCAGGCGACCGCGCCGTCGCGCCGGATTGTCAGCTCGATGCCCAGGTCATAGGGGTCGGTGATCTCCCAGGAAGGGCGGATCGCCGGGCCCACCGCGCACCCGCCCAGGTAGATCTTGGCCTGCGGCAGGTAGAGCGGGTTCTCGCCCTCGATCGACCGGGACGACACGTCGTTGCACGCGGTGTAGCCCGCGATCTCGCCGAAGCGGTTGATCACCAGGGCGACTTCGGGTTCTGGCACGTCAACTACTGAGTCGGCGCGTACCGCTATCGTCTGCCCGTCACCGGCTACGCGCCACGCCGCCGACTTGAAGAACAACTCGGGCCGTTCGGCGTCGTAGACCCGACGGTAGACGTCGGCGGAGCGCTCGCTCTCCTCGACCCGCGCCTCGCGGGAGGTGAAGTACGTGACCCCGGCCGCCCAGACCTCGGTCCGGCCGTCGATGGGCGGCAGCAGGGTGAAGTCCGCGGCCGGGACGGCCTCGCGCTCCCGCAACCGCTCCCGGATCCCGGCCAGCGGCAGCGCCCACAGGGCGGCCAGGGACGGCACGCCCGGCAGGCCGAACACCTGCCCCTCGTCGCGCACGCCAACCAGCGGAACCGGGGACTCGCTCGTGGTGTACCTGATGATCTCCATGTGGGCTCACCTCTCGCGACGGCGACGACTTGCGGTGACGACCCTACGACACGACCCCGCTTAGGCAGACTGTTCCGTCGGTTCCCGGACGATCGAACCGTGGGCCGGCTCGACGGCCTCGGTCTTTTGCGTTGGGCGCCGCGGGAAGGCCATCGCAGCGGCAAGCGCGCCCAGGACCGCGACGACGAATATCACCCAGTACGCGGCGTGGAACGCGTTCGCTGCCGCCAGTGCGCGGGCCGCTGGGCCGGTACCGCCGGCGATCGTGCCGGCCCGCGAGACGAGGATGGTTGACACGGCAGCCACGCCGATGGCGCCCCCGATCTCGCGCATGGTTTCGACGAGCCCGGACGCCAGACCGGTCATCGAGGGCGCGACACCGGACAGAGCGCCGATCTGTGCGGCCGGAGCGCTCAGTCCCCCGGCCACGCCGGCCAGGAGCAGCGCAGGCAGCAGGTCGGTTGCGAAGTGGCCGCCGGCCGGAACCCGCGTCAGCAACAGCGCGGAGATCGCGAGGAGCGAGAAGCCCGCGACGAGCAGGCGCCGCACGCCTGCCACCGCAACGAGCCTGGCGCCCGTGATCGCCGCCGCGATGAACGACGTCGCCGTCGTGGCCAGCCAGCAGACGCCCGTCCGCGTCGGCGAATAACCGAGAACCTGTTGCATCAGCAGCGAACCGAGGAAGATGAAGGAGAAGATCGCCCCGAACGTGAAGAACGCCGAGAGGTTCGCCGCCACCAGCGTACGGTTGCGCACCGACGAGCCGGGCACCAGCGGTGACCGGGACCGCGCTTCGACCCGCACGAACGCGGACAGCATCACGACGGACGCGGCGAACAGTCCGAGCGTCGGCCCGGAACCCCAGCCGAACTCGGCGCCGCGGTTGAACGCGTAGACGAGCAGGAGCAGGCCTCCGGTCACGGTGACCGCGCCGGCGATGTCAAAGCGTTCGCTCCGGCGGCGGTCGCGAGCGTCGACGGCCAGGAAGACAGCCGCCATCGCGATGAGAACGACTCCGACCGGAACGTTGATGAAGAAGACCCAGCGCCAGCCGGGGCCGGCGGTAAGCAGACCACTGGCGATCACCCCGACCGACGCCGATATCCCGGTGACGGCGCCGAAGATCCCGAGCGCACGATTGCGCTCGGTGCCTTCAGCGAAAGTCACGGCGAGGATCGAGAGGGCAGCCGGTGCCACAAGCGCCGCCCCGAAGCCCTGCAGGGCCCGGGCGCCGATCAGGAGCCCGGCGGATCCGGCCACGCCCGCGAGCAGTGAAGCGGAAGAGAACAGTGTCAGTCCCGTCAGTAGCATGCGGCGGCGCCCCACGAGGTCGGCCATCCTGCCGCCGAGCAGCAGGAATCCGCCGAGCATGAGACCGTACGCGATGACGATCCATTGCAAGGTGCTCTGCCCGATGCGCAGATCGCGCTGGATCGAGGGCAGGGCGACATTCACGATCGCGATATCCAGCACGACCATGAACTGCGCCGCGCATGCCAGCATGAGGACGATTCCTTTGCTGGTGTGTTCCTTGGTTGCCATGACGAACTCATTTCCGATATCGATGGGAGGGGCTTCGATCGCTTCGCCGGGGTCCGTGCGGCCGCTAGTCGTCCAGGCTGCCCATGGTCAGGTTGACGGTCGTTCCCGTCATCCCGCTCGCCTGGTCAGACGCGATGAAGGCCGCCATATTCGCCATCTCTTCGAGCGTCATGAGCCGGCGCGGGTGGGTCCTGCTGGCGAACAACCCCTGGAACTGTTCCCAGGTCATTCCCGATGCCTTGGCGCGACGCTCGAAGGCGTGCTTGATCGTGGCTGTCTCCGGCATGGCCTGCGGTCGCAGACCGATCACGCGAATGCCCAGAGGTGCGAGTTCGGCGGATAGATCCCGGGTGAGTGCCTCCTTGGCGGCCATCGCCGGACCGAAGCCTCCCACCAGCGGAAGACCCGTCCGCGAGTGGAGCGTGGTGACAGTCATGATCACCCCGGAGCGGTTCGGGACCATCCGCCGGGCCGCCAGGCGTGCGGTCAGGAAGTACGACGTCGTGTAGGCGGTGATCGGCAGGGAGAACTGCCCGGCATCCAGCTCGACCAGAGGCACACCCAGAACCTGGGTATCCGGGTCGCCGACCGCGTTGACCGAGATGTCGATACGGCCCGCCCTGTCGGTCACGTACTGGAGATGCCTGTCCACGGCCTGCTCGTCGAGAGCGTCGATCGTCGCCGCCTCGGCAGACCCGCCAGCGGAATCGATGTCCTTAGCGACCGAGTCGACCGGTGCCCGGTGCCGCCCAGTGACAAAGAGCCTGGCCCCTTCGCGCGCAAAGGCGCGTGCGACAGCGCCGCCGATCCCGCCTCCGGCTCCGTAGATCACCGCGACCTTGTCCTGCAGCATCATCTCTGGTTCCCTTCTGTGCCCGGGCGGCCACATCCGCCCGCTTCATGAGTGAGGACCGACGGCTGAAACTCATCCACGCGGAGCTGCCCTTCGCCATCCGCCGGCGTCCGGATCATTCGAGCCGTCGATGATGCAGGCACCGTGGCACCGGGAAAGTGGGCGCCCGCCGGCCGCCCAGTTCGCTCCCTGGCCGGTGTCTGTGTCAGGGATGGCAGTGCGATAGGGGTGCGGGAGAAATCACGCCAGAATGGGGCGGGCCGCCGGCCTGATCTCCATACCATCTCCACACGCTCTGCACCTGTGCTACACAGAACAGGCCTCTGGTAAAGGCTGATCGGGCGTAGTGATTCTGAGCGGCATATGGCGTAAGGAATGACGGACGTCTGCCGTAGCGCGACCTCTGACGGTTGTCCGCTACATCTTTTGGGGGGCCCATGCGTTTGCACACGTCCGCATTGCTCAGGCACCTGGCACCGGCGGGCGTGCCGACCGCCAGATCAGCACTCGCGCCGGCCGCCGCCGAAGCGGGCGGCCCGCTGCACGACCCCTTGCTGGAGCCGCGGGACGAGGCAGTGTTCCTCCTGACGGCAGCGGCCGAAGTCGAACACGCCTTAATGGTGCAGTACCTCTACGCCGCCTACTCCGTACGGGTGGCGGGTGACAGCGCGACCCAGTTGAAGGCGATACAAGACCTGCTGCTCCAGATCGCTCGCGAGGAGATGGGCCACCTCGCCACGGTCCAGAACCTGCTACAGCTCATCGGCGGGCCGCTGAGCTTCGAACGGGAGCACAGCCCCGACGCCAGCGAGATCTACCCGTTCCGCTTCAAGCTCGAGCCACTGACGCTCGGCGCCCTCGCCAAGTACGTCATTGCCGAAAGCCCAGCGACGCTACCGGAGGGCTTCCCGGAGGAAGACATGGCGCTCCTAGGGCGGCTCGTGGAGGAGGCGAAGCGTTCCAATGACGGACGTGCGGTCCACCACGTCGGCCTGATCTTCGCCAGGTTGCAGCAGTTGTTCCGCGGTGGCGAAAAATGTCTCCTCGACGAGGATTTCCGGCTCGACCGTCACCCGTTGCAGGCCAAGTCCGAGGACTGGGGATTCGAGCCGAGAAGCCCCGACGTCGGCGAGCCGCTTATCGTCGAGTCGTTCGGCGCGACGGACGTGGCGCAGGTCCGCTCGGCCGCCACAGCCGCCGTCCAGAGGATTGGCGCGCAGGGGGAGGGATTTGACTCCCCGGTGGCTGGGCCTGACCAGTCCGAGTCGCACTTCGAGCGGTTTCTCGACATCTACAAGCGATTTCAAGCGCTATCCGAAGCGGGCGTCCAGGTCACCTGGCCCGTGACGGAGAATCCCAATACGACCGAGGCGCCGCACGAGCCGCCGAACCCGATGCGGATGGTCGAGGTCGTTCAGGAAGCATATGCGGCCAGAGGACGGCTCACCCATCGCCGGGCCAGGGCATGGGCGCAGCTGTTCAACCTTCGGTACCGCCTTCTGCTCGGACACCTTTCACATTTCCTGCGGCTGAGCCAGGAGCTGTATGTAGCCGAGCCTGGCCAGCATCGGGGAGACCGCACTGCCCGCGGGCTCTTGCTGATCTGGACGTTCAGCGAGATGCGGCACCTCAAGAAGATCGCCGGCAAGCTGGTACAGCTCCCGCGGGATGATCCGCCGGGTGATACGCACGCGGGACCGCCGTTCGAGCTGCCCTACACGCTCGATCTCCCGGATAGCGAGGAAGATCGCTGGCGCATGCACCTCGATGTGTCGCGCGCCTCCGTGCGGCTCATCCGTGAACGGCTCAAACCGGCCGGCATCACAGACGAGCATGACGGCTTTCTCGACGACCTCATCTCGCTGGACGAGGAAGCACAGGTTATTATGCGATCCCTGGCCGGTGGAACTGGAGTGCCGGAAGGGAGCACGTCCGCCGACTTCCGCAAGGCCGTGCTGATTCTCGAGGAAGCGGTGCGGGGATTCGACATCGTTCCTCCCGCACGGCACACACACTTCTGGGCTGGCAAAACCCGTGACGAATTCCTCGCGACCACCAACCCCGCACCTCCTGTTCAGCCGAACCCGCAGGGTGGATTCGACTTCGATCCCGACCGCTCGACGCTCATCAAGCGCCTCGAGGGCTCGGTGCCCGGCCAGAACCGGATGCCCCGCTTCCGCCCTCCGGTCCCGCCCGAACGCATCGGGTTTCTCCGGGATTGGATCTCTGGCGGCTGCCCGGACAATGTCCCGGCCGGCGAGATCGGCCTGCGGCGCGAGCGCTCGCCGGAGGCCGAGCCGGTAAGAGAGAGCCCGCCGATCCGGGCAACACCGCTCAGCTTTGCCTCCGACATCGGGCCGCTGTTCCGCGACAGTCCGGACCGCGACTCGATGCTCGCGTATGGGGGCTTCGATCTGCACCGCTTCGAGGACGTGCGAGATCGCGCGGACGCCATCCTGCGCCGGCTGGAGGACGGCAGCATGCCGTGTGACGGCAACTGGCCCCAGGATCGCATCGCAACGTTCCGGAAATGGATCGACGACGGCAAGCAGCCATGACCCACCCGCCGGGTGCGCCTTATTTCGAAGGAGTATGACCGATGGTGGATCTACCAGAGGTTCAAGAACGGTCACGGAGGGTTTTCGAAGACCTCTTGCGCCAGAGTGGCCGGGTTTCGCGGGAAGCCGCGATCCGGCAGCCGCTCGCCCCGGCTCCGCCGCCGGGAACACGCGTCGCCCCGTCCCCGGCTCGCTTCTCGGTGTTCGATCCCGAGCAGGCCGCGGCTGCGGCCGAGTTCGCGCTTGGCTTGGCCGTGCAGGCCGCTGCCTCGAGCGACCTGGCCGAGGGCCTCGACGCCGCCCTCTCCCAGGCAAGCCAGGCAGCGCGGACTGAAGACCCGGAACTCATCCACTATGCCCTGTCGCTGTTCGTCACCCACAGCAGGGAAGGCCGGCGACTCGTCAAGCCCCGCACCGCGTCCGTCGAACCCCGCATGTTCGCACCGTCCACGCTCGCGGCGCCGGGCCCGCCGGCGGCGGCCGCTGGATCGACCGGAGACGAGCGCCGTCTGGATTTCTGGCGCGAAGACCCGCTCGCCAACGAACACCACGAGCACTGGCACGAGGTCTATCCTTTCGCCGGTCTCTTCCCCTCCGATTTTGTCCAATGGGCGGAGCTGGCGGACCGTCAGGGCCTCCTCGAGATTTTCGAGAAACTGGACCCATCACAGGACTGGCAGGCTTTCATCGCCTCATCCGGTGCCAGCGCAATCGCCAGCGCATTCCTGCGCCGCGCCCAAGCGCTCTTCCAACAGCCTCAGGCGTGGCGCCGCTTCCTGGACTCCTTGTCCGCACGTGCGTACGGCACACTTTTTCATCTCAACGACCGGCAGGGCGAGCTGTTTTTTTACATGCATCAGCAGATGCTGGCCCGCTACAACACCGAGCGGCTAGCACACGACCTGCCCCCCGTCGTCCGCCTAAGCGATTTCACTGCCCCGATTCCCGAAGGTTACGATCCCGGGGCCGCCCTGAAGCAGTTCGACGGCTTCCGCGAGCGGCTGCCGGGACGGACCTTGGCCAGCGAGGACGCGACGCGGCTGAACGACCTGCGCCAGGCGATCCAGACGGCGAGCCAGAACGGCCAGTTCCTTGGTCCGGCGGGCACCGTGGCCATCACGCGCACCAACCTAGGAGAGAACGTCGAGGGGACCGTCGCCAGGCTGCGTCCACAGATGGATCGCGACCGCTATCGGGGAATCCACAACCTCGGGCACAACTTCATCTCCGCTTGCTCCGAGATGAACGACGAGGGCAAGCACACGGGGGTGATGAGCACCACCCGCACCGCCATCCGCGATCCGGTCTTCTGGCGATGGCACAAGGAGATCGATGAGCTGAGCTACCGATGGCAGGAGTCCCAGAACCCCTACAACCTCCGAGCGGATGTGCCGCCCGTGGTGATGCGTCATTCCCTTGACGGGAGTGTCGGGCCGTGGGCCAGCCCGGATCTGATCCTGTGCCGCACGGCGGAGCTGCCCGGCAGCGACGTGCCGGACTTCGTGGACAGCGGCGGACAGCGGCTCGGCGAGGCCGCGTTCGGAGGCGACAGCTGGGACCTGGACTTCTCTCACGCCCAGGTCGCGATGCCAGACGGCACGAGCTTCCGCACGACCGACGAGCTCGTGACGATGGTCAAGCAACGAGAGCTAGTGATCGAGCCGCCGCCGGGTCAGCCGGGTCCGCCGTGGAAGGGAACCATCGACTACCTCACCCACGAGCCGTTCTGCTACTTCCTCCGGATCGAGAACCCCGGGGAGCAGGATGTTACCGTCACCGCCCGGGTCTTCATCGCGCCTGAGGAACCGCCCGGGGAGCCCACCGAGGAGCGGCGTTGGTGGATCGAGCTCGACAAGTTCATCCAGCCCGTCCCCGCGCACCGGCGGCTCGTCATCTTCCGGCCTGACGAGCTGTCGTCGATCATAAAGAAACCCGCCGACAAGGATCCCGCCGCCTTGCCACCTCCCGGACCTGGCGATGCCGATGGCGGCTCCTACTGCCAGTGCGGCTGGCCCTATACCCTCATGCTCCCGCGGGGCACGAGCGCGGGCATGGGCTTCCGGCTCCTGGTCCTCCTGACCGACGCAACGCTGGACCGGGTGCCGCAGCATGGAGACTGCGGTTCCATGAGCTACTGCGGCGCCGCGGACCGCTATCCGGACGTGCAGGACATGGGATACCCCTTCTCGCGCCCGTTCCGCAAGTCCATCGCTGAGACGTTCCTGGCTCTCGAAAACGCCGCGGGGAGGAGGTTCGCGATCCGCCGGAGCTGACTGGCTCGGAAAGGAAGGCCTGGCGTGGCTGACGTCGCGGTGGTGGCGCACTCCGGAAGAGCGGGAAGCGTCGGTCATTGACCTGATGCAGGATGCATTTTACAGTCGAGCCCAAGGCAGATGAGCTCAGGCGGTGCACGGGCTGCCGTCATGCCGCCGGCCCACCGCCGGCCCACCGCCTGAGTCTGCCGACCGGACACGGCGAGGCTGGAAAGGCGCTTCGGATGAGCGAGAAGCATGGTCGGCCTGCGCCGGGACATCCGACCTGCGGCGGCGGCGCCGCGGCTAAGGCGATCTGGTGTCGTACTCGCATCCGCTGACTCGCACCGAGGCCATCGTCCGGCACCTGCGCGAGGAGATCGTGACCGGGCGGCTAGCTCCGGGCACGGTGATCAAGGACGCGGAACTCGCCGACCGGCTCGGCGTGAGCATCACGCCGGTCCGGGAGGCAATCGTGCTGCTATCCGCCGAGGGCCTCATCGACATCTCGCCGAACCGCACCCGGCGGATCACCGACGTCTCGCAGAAGAACGCGCTCGAGCTGATCGACGTCATGTGCGTGCTGGCCTGCGCGGGCGTCGAGTGGGGCGTGCCCAACCTGACCGACGCCGACCTGACCCGGATGCGGCAGGGCCTGGCCGAGATGCTGGCCGGCCTGCAGTCAGCCGACGTCGGCGCCGCGACCTCCGCGGGCGCCGACTTCAGCACCATCATGATCTCGGCCAGCGGGAACCGGGAGCTGCAGACGCACGTGGACCTGGTGGTCACCCGGATGCGGCGGTTGCTCGGGCTGACGCCGCAGAACACGCACTGGCGGCCGTGGATCGACGGGTACACCGAGGTCCTGACCCTGCTGGAACAGGGTGACGCCCGGGCCGCCATCGCCCGCTACCGGCAGATCTACGACGAGGTCCGGGCCGATCTGGAGTCAGGCGAGGCCGCGCCGCAGAGCCTCGAAGCGGCGCGTCCAGATCCGCTGCGATAGCGCGCAGTCAGGCGCGAACACTTCCGCCGCGTGATAGGAACCGGGATTGACGTGCAGCTCGGTCGGGACACCGGCTTGCATGAGCCGCTGCGCGAACGCGATGTCCTCGTCCCGGAACAGGTCGACCGTACCGACGTCGATGAAGGTCGGCGGCAGGCCGGCCAGATTCTCCGCGCGAGCCGGGGCGGCGTACTGATCGGGCTTCCCGTCGCCCAGGTACCATTTCCAGGCCTCGATGTTGCCGGCGCGGTCCCACAGCCCGACGTCGGTGATCTCGTGGCTCGACGGGGTCTCGTTCCTGTCATCGATCATGGGGTAGATCGGCATCTGGAAGCGGATTGCCGGGCCGCCGCGGTCGCGGGCGAGCATCGTGATGGCGATGGTCAGGCCGCCTCCCGCGCTGCCGCCGTAGACGGCGAGGCGGTCCGGATCGAAGCCGAGCTCGGCGGCGTGGCCCGCCATCCACACCAGGCCGGCGTAGCAGTCCTCGACCGGCGCCGGATACGGGTGCTCCGGAGCCAGGCGGTACTCCACGGAAACGACCACCGTGTCCGCGTGCTCGCAGATCGACGCGGCGACCGCGTCCTCGCCGTCGAGGTCGCCCAGGATCATGCCGCCGCCGTGGATGTAGTAGATCCCGGGCAGCGTCCCGGTCGCGTCGACCGGCCGGTAGATCCGCACCTTGATGTCCGGCGCGCCGTCCGGCCCGGGAACCATCCGGTCCTCGGAGGTGACGTTGGGGTTGGGCGGGACCTCCATGGCGGCCAGCAACCCGCTCACCGTCGCCCGTCGCTGCACGATGTCGGGAATGGTGTTGAAGCCGCCAGGAATCGCCTGTTGCAGCTGGTCCAGAGGTTGGCGCGCATCCGGGTCGATGAGATCGCGACGGGACATGAACCCTCCTACGCTGAGGACCGATGCAGAATGCATCCTACGTAGTGATCGAGCTCACATCAATGCCCGCGACTCTCCGACGCCCGACACGGATGCCGGGCTCATATCGCTGGAGCCTGATCGCATCATCGTAGAAATAGGACGTAGCCCGGGAGGCGCCCGTTTTTTCGGGAAGCGGTGGATCGCTGCACCCCTGATCAGGGGTGCAGCGATCCGCGATCCTTGCCGCCGCCCGGCGGGTCACCTCAGCAGTCACGCCAGCCCCGCGGGAACGGGCCGCCCCGGCCGGGGCGGCCGGGGCGGCCGGGCGGATCATCGCGGGCGCGAGCTCAAAACTCCCCCATCAGGGGCGCACCGCAATCACGGACGCCGTGACAGTTGCGGCACCCTCACCGGAACGATGCGGGTCAATCCCTGCGCGTCCTAAGGGCCGCACCAACGCGGCATCCATGCGGTATGAACGGGGGACGCGGGGCGTTCAGGAGGTGCGGCCGTAGAAGAGTTGCTGGGTCAGCGGGTTCAGCTTCATGCCGGGGCGCTCGCCGTAGGTCAGCACCGAGTTGATCCGTGGCCGCGGGCCGCTGACCGGGGTGACCCGGTGCAGGGCGTGCTGGCCGCGGAAGACCGCGAGCGTGCCCGGGCTGCTGGGCAGCCTGACGACGCCGCCCGGGTCGCCCAGCAGGACCTTCCGGACGCCGGCATAGTTCTCGTCACGCTCGTCGCGCAGCCGGGGGTAGTAGTCGAAGTGGCCGCCCGCCTCGGATTCGGCGTACATCACGGTGACGGAGAACTCGCTGTTGTCGAAGTGCCAGCCGAGCTCGTCGCCGTCGCCGAAGATCGCGATCTCCAGGGCGTCCAGCGGGTCGGCGCTGCGGTAGAGCACCTGCTTGCCCAGGA
>Ga0070699_100001454_pt1 | contig 21716 bp, 16 predicted proteins | sample KBSK1503metaG_FD_65473 | JGI IMG/M metagenome (GOLD analysis project Ga0070699, IMG submission 65473) | Corn, switchgrass and miscanthus rhizosphere microbial communities from Kellogg Biological Station, Michigan, USA - KBS K1-50-3 metaG | ecosystem: Host-associated > Plants > Roots >...
CCGCCGCATCCAGGTGCCGGCGGGGATCGCGCTTCACACGGTGAACCTCTCGATCGAGCTGGAGAGCCTCGCCTTCTCCATCAAGGCGTTTCACGCGAAGGGGACGCGGCGCACGAAGCCGCGATGAACCGCGCCGACCTAACCCTCCTGCTCATCGCCGCCATCTGGGGGACGACGTTCGCGCTCCTGCGCGACACGATGCGGACCCTGCACCCCACGGAGTTGATGGCGGTCCGCTTCACGATCGCCACGCTCCTCCTCGGAGCGATCTACTGGAAACGCCTCGTTCCCGTGCGCCGCCGGTGGCTCCTCGACGGACTCTGGCTCGGCGTGTGGCTTTCGATCGGCTATCTGACGCAGGTGTTCGGCCTCCTGACGATCACCGCGTCGCGTTCCGCGTTCATCACCGGCACCTACGTCGTCTTCACCCCGTTCCTGGTCTGGGCGGTGCTTCGAGTCCGCCCCGCGTTCGGCGAATTCCTGGGCGTGGCGGTCGTGTTCGTCGGGCTCACGTGCTTCGCGGCGGATCTGGGTTTCTCGCTCAGCCCGGGGGATCTATGGACGCTCGGGTGCGCCGTAGCCTTCGGCACGCAGATCGTGATCACGAACATCGCAGGCAAGCGGAGCGACCCGATCGCCCTGAGCGTGGTTCAGATGGGGACGGGTGCCATCATCGGGTGGGCGTTCGTCGGCGCGCGGGGCGGGATGCACACACCGTGGGAGCGGATCCCGTGGGGCGTGATGATCTATCTCGCCGTGGTGGCCACGGCGCTCGTGATCGCGCTCCAGACGTGGGCCCTCGCGCGCACGACCTCGGTCAAGGCGGCGCTCCTCTTCTCGACGGAACCGATCTTCGCCGCGATCTTCGCGGCCTCGTTCTTCGGCGAACGGATGACGTCCCGTGAGATCCTCGGCGCGGCGTTGATCCTGGCGGGCGTGTTCGTGAGCGAGCTTTGGAGACCGGCGATGGCCTGGCTTTCCGCGCGCGGAGGCCCCGCTACTTCTTCTTCGTCGGGGTCGTCGCCGGCGGCGGAGACGGAGGAGCCCCCGGGAGGTCGCGCGCCATGAGCAGGAACGAGGCTTCGGCGGCCCGGGCGACGGGCGGTGCGTCTGGAAAGCCGTCTTCCGGCCCTCCGATGCCCGCGGTCCGAACCCCAGGGTTCACGTGGGCGGTCGCTTCGCGCGTAACCGCCTTCAATGAATCCTCCGAAGGCGGGCGGATCATCGGCGCGACGTCGCTCGATCCGATGTACTTCGCGTTGAAGACTGCGGCCAGCGTGCTCAGGTCGTAGATCCGAACCGAGATGTGTGCGTCCCGTCCGGTCACGCGCACCTGTACGTCCCGGCGTTCGTCCCCCGGCATCCCGCTCACCACCTGCCTCGAGCCGTACCGAATCGGCGCCGATTCCACGCGCGCCAGGATCCCGTATCGTGCCGACGCGCGCGCCTCCCGCGCGACCCGGGTCAACGATACCCTGTCCGGCTCACCGTGCATTTGATACCCGAGAAGAAAGATCCGCTCCACGGAGTCGGGAAGGGCGCCGCGTGCCCGCGTCGCCGGGACGAGCGGGATATCGCGCCGAACGGCCGAGAGCACCCGCTCGAGCGCGTCCACGAGCGCGGGCCGCACCTGGGCCACCTCGTCCACCTGGACGACGCCCAGGACCGCGAGGCCGCCCTCGCGCAGCCGATCGGCTGTGAAGTCGGGGGCCTGGTCGAGGAGCTGCGACTCGGCCGCGCACCCGGCGAGGGCCAGCACCGCGCCCGCGGCGGCCAGAACGAGATTGTGACGGGATCGCCGGCGAGGGCATAGTCGCGCGATGGATCGGGTCCTGCTCATCGGAGGTTTCGGCCTCGTGGGTACGCTGGCGCGCTACTGGTTGCAGGGCGCCGTGCAGCGCCTCACGGGAAGTACGTTCCCATACGGGACCCTCACCGTCAACGTGATCGGCTCGCTCGTCGTCGGCTTCGTGGCGACGCTGGCGCTGGAACGCGCCACCATGAATCCGGCGTGGCGATCGGCGATCCTGATCGGCTTCTGCGGGGGATTCACGACGTTCTCCGCGCTCGCTTACGAATCGTTCGAACTCGCTCGGACCGGCGATCCCGCGCGGGCGCTCCTCAACCTCGGCGCCCACGCCGCGCTGGGGCTGGCCGCGGTCTGGGTCGGCTACGCGGCGGCGCTCAAACTGTCGGGGACGTAGCAACCACCTCATCGATGGCGGCCGCCAGCACCGTCGCCGTCTCGCGGATTGCCCCCTCGTCGGCCACGAGCGGGAGCGCCACGAGGATCGCATCGCCGGCGCCGTCCTCCAGGAACCCGGACGCCGCGTGGACCAGCACGCCCCGCGCCTCGCACGCGGCGCGAACGCGTTCGGCGATGCGATGCCCGATCGGAAACGGCCGTCCATCGAGCTCCGCGAGCTCGACGCCCCACACCGCGCCGACTCCCCGCACGTCGTAGACACCCGCGCGGCCTCGAAGCGCCCCGAGCGCGTCCGCGTAGGCGGGCTCCCCATGGCGGACGCGCTCGTAGATCTTCTCCTCTTCGATCGCCGCGAGAACCCGGCGCCCCACGGCGGACGCGATCGGGTTTCCGCCGTGCGTCTGGTGATGCGCGAACGGAGGCAATCCGTCCTCGGCGGCGCCGTCCAGCGCCGCGACGATCCGATCCGACATCAGGACGCCGCCGATCGGCGCGTATCCGGCGCCCGCACCTTTCCCGAACACGACGAGGTCCGGCGTCGCGCCGGCGTCCGGGCGCGAGCCGTCCGGTGCGGTGCGTGCCCCCAGTCGCCGCCATCCGAAGAGGTCGCCCGCGCGGCCGAATCCCGTGAGCACCTCGTCGGCGATCCAGACGAGCCCCGCCGCGTCGCATCGGGATCGGATCCGTCCCATCCATCCGGGCGGCGGGACGGCCGCGGCGAGGCCAGCGGCGGGGACCGTCTCCGATAGAAACGCGACCGCGTTCGCGGCGCCGCCTTCCACGAGGGCCGCCTCGGCGCAGGCGATCCCGCACGCCGGATAGGTCAGCGAGCGAAAGCAGCGCGCGCAGGTCGCCGGAGGGCCGAACGGCCGGACGCCAAGCAGTCCCTCGTAGGGGCCGCGGCGCGGCGTCCAGCCCGTCGCGTCGAGCGCGCCGAGGGTGGCGCCGTGATAGTGGCCGCGAAGCGCGACGACGCCGCGGCGCTCGGCGCCCATACCCCCGCTTCGCACCGCCTCTTGATAGCGGTGCGCGATCTTGATCGCGGCGTCGACGGCCTCGCTCCCCGAAGAGGTGAGCGTCACTCGGGTAAAGGGCGGGCCGGCGGCTTCGAGCAGCGCCGCGCGATACGCTTCTCCCTCCTCGCTCTCGAACCGGGAAGGCCGCGCGTGGGGGAGGCGCTTCGCGGCGTCGGCCATCGCTCGGACCAGGTCGGGCCGTGAGTAACCGAGGTTCATGCAGAAGGCGCCCGACGTGGCGTCGAGGTATCGACGGCCGGCCGCGTCCCAGACGTGGAGGCCTTTGGCCCGTACGAGCGGGGCTTTCGAAGCGTGCGTGGGGGGCCGTTTCGGCCGCGCGGAATCGATAGGAATCACAGAATCAAGATGCCTCAACCGCCGAGCAGCCGCCGCTTGAATTTCTCGCCGGGCACCGGCCTCGGGCCCAGCGCGAGCGCGAAGTACGCGTCGGCGAACGGCTTTCCGGGAATCACGCCGACCCGATTGCCCGAGATTTCGACCGCGCTTCCGCGCCGGGGAAGATACGTGACGACGATCTCGTCGCCCCGGTGGAAGTCATGGATCCATCCGCAGAGCTGCTCGAGCTGCGCCCTCACTTCGGCCGGCGCATCCGGATCGTTTCTCTCGAGGCCCTTCCGCCATGCGGTGCGAATCCGCTTCGCGCCGACGTCGCGCAGGAAACGAGAGACGTAACGGCGCGGTGCGTCCGCGGCGAGCACGCGCTCGGCGGAGCGCTCCGGGCGCTCCAGATAGAGTCCCGCCACCAACACGTCGAACGTGAATTTCTCGTAGAGGGCCATGCCGTTCAGCCGAAGGACGGCGCCCTCGACCACGATCGAGTCGGGAAGGGTCACCCGCGCCAGCGTGCGTGCGTCCGCGGGGCGCGGCGGGGAGGCGAAAGCGAAGGTGAGCGCGGACGCGAGGACGACCGCGGCAAAAACCGGGCGGAGCCCGATCGAGATCAGCCCGACGTCGCGGCGGCGACCCGAGCGGCGGCGCGCTCGAGCGCGGAGAGTTGCGTCGTTCCCAGGCGGTGCGCGGATGCGAAGAGGAGGCAGGCGTCCGCGCGCGTGAGGGTCTCGTTCGACTGGGCCAATTGCTCGAAGCCCGCGTCGAGGCGGTAGACCGGCGTGACCGGCTTGACGGTTTTCCGCTTCAGCCGGGGCCTTTTGGTGGCGCCGGCGCCCTTCGTCTTCAACGTCTGGAGCGAGCGCGCATATTCGGCGTCGGCGGCCTTCCGCTTCGCGATGGTCTCGCGGGTAGCGGTCTCCACCGCCTCCCGATCGGCCCGGGCCGCGGCTTCCACGCTCGCGAACCGGCGGTTGAAATCGCGGCAGATTTGGTCGGTCTTGATCGCAGCCAGGTTCTGGCCCCTGGCCGGTCTCTTGTCGAGGCAGCGGAGGAGGATTTCGAGCGCGTCGGAGCGCGTGAGGCGGTCACCGGCTCCCTTGCCGCGCTCCGCCGCGGCGTCCAAGATGCCCGCGTCCACGAGCGCGTCCACCGACGAGGAGAAGCTCTCCTTCGTGAACGGCGTCGCGAGCCGGAAGGAGACGACGAGCGCGCGGTAGTAGTCGGCTCGCGTGACCGGGCGCTCGGGATGGAAGGTGTCCTTGTCGGCCGAGAGGACGCCGTCACGACAGGCGGCCAGCGCATACCGCGCTTCCCACGTGCCGGGCTCCAGATCCTCGAAGCGACGAACGTGCTGCTCCAGGAACGCGACCGGATCCACCGTTTGAAGCAAGGCGAACGTGCGCTCCGTGACCGACGCCTCCTCCATGTCCTCGAGCCCCTCCGAGGCCTCCTCGGGCGATGCGGGCAGCGTCTTTCGAATCTCGAGATGCAGGTGCGGGGAGGACGCGCGGCCCGTCCTTCCGACTTTGCCGATCGTCTGGCCGGCGGAGACGACGTCTCCCTTCTTCACGAGGACCGACTTGGGCGCCAGATGACCGTAGAGGGATTGCACGGTCTGCCCGTTCGGAAGCGTATGCGCGACGACGACGTAATTGCCCCAACCGGTCCGCCATTTCCAGGTGGTCCGCCAGCGGGTGGACGCCTTCATGACTCGCTTGCCGTTGACCATCGTGGCGGTTTTCACGCTCTGCCTGGTCCGGACCTTCACGCGCGCGCTCGCGTCGGCGACGATCACGACGCCGTTCCCGATCGAACGCACGGGTGCGCCGCCCCGGCCACCGTTCGCGAGATCGACGCCGAGGTGCGCCCGCTGCTTCTTCCGGCCGCGGCGCACCAGGTAGGAGTCGGAGATGTAGAAGCCGTAGGATTCGCCCGAGTGGGGATTCGTGAAGTCGCCCTCGTCGCCCACCGGATAGAGGAACGCGCCGGCGATCGGCGGGGAGGAGTCACCCTGCGCGGCGGCGCTCGAGACCAGCGCGAGGTCGCCCCCCGCGATCAGGAAGGTCAGTGCGACGAGGAGAAGGCTTCGCGCGCAGGTGCAGCCCCGGCAGACGCCCGTGCTTTGCCGCGCTGCCCGCACGCTCTAGTCGGACTCCGCGGAAATCGGGGTCAGGGGGAGCGGCGTGATCTGGTTCGTGACGGCCGGCATCAGCCCAAACCGGAACGTCCAGTCGAGGATCCGGCGGGCTTCGGCGAAGCGAAGCGCGTTGCTCGGAGCCCCGAGCACGACCGCGGTGACCGCCGCGCCGTTCTCGCCTTCGATGTTGGTCGCGAGGCAGTAGCCCGCTTCGTGGATGAAGCCGGTCTTGCCCGCGGTGACACGCCACTTGCTGCGGAGCAGGCGGTTCGTGTTCACGAGCCGGTGGATCTTCCGGTTGCTCGTGAACTCGTAGGATTCCTTCTGCATGATCGCGCTCACGATCTCGCTGTTCGAGGCGGCGCGGAGGAGCCGCGCGCAGCCCTGCGCCGTCGCGACGTTTTGCTCGCTCAGACCCGTCGGCTCCACGAACCGCGTGCCCGTCAGTCCCAGCGAGTCGGCCTTCGCGTTCATGCGGCGAACGAACTCCTCGCGTGAGAGGCCGCACGTGCGGGCCAGCGCCTTCGTCGCCACGTTGTCCGAGGACATCAGCGCGGCGTGGATCAGGTCGCGAACGGAGATCTCCTCGCGCGGGCGTATCCGCGAGCGGCTCGAGTTCTTCACGTCGTCCGGCACGATCTCGACGACCCGGTCCCAGGTGGGCACGGTGTCGAAGAGGACCAGCACGGACATCAGCTTCGTGAGGCTCGCGATCGGATAGACGCGTTCGGGATTCTTCTGGAAGAGAACGCGACCGGCGGCGTCCTCCACGTAGGCTGCCTTGACGTGGAGCCGCGGGATCCCGCTGGCGGTCACTTCGGGAAGGCGAAGGGGGGCGGCGCGACGACGCTTTCGAGCCCGACGCCGCGTACCCGGATAACTCTTTGCGCTGGCTGCTTTTAGGTGCTTCGTGGAGGACCTGGAAGCTGCGGAAGAGGCCGAAGCGGCGGCGCCCTCTCCCACAAAGCAGGGAGTACCAATGAGTAGCAGTGCTCCGAGGGTCCAGGCTGCGATTCTTTGGAGGCGATTCGTCATGGAAGATATGCCCTCATCCGTGAGTTCCCCTGAGTTGTGGTCGAAGGAGGCAAGAAATTGCCCCCTCCAGGGTTATCGGATTGGGCAGACCAAACTGAAGTAGAAGTTCGATCTGTGCGGCCTGGAGGCTCGCACGTCCACATCGACTCAACGATACCACACCCGGGGAGCCCTGTCCATCCAGCCCGCCTCACTCTGGGATGCCCTCGGTTGCGGGCCTTCAACACGGCCCGCAACCCATTGTCTCACATCAAATTGGGAAATCGTCGCTTAGTCCTCCGCGGGGGTCCGGCTGCGCCGCCCCTCCCGGCGGATGTCGTTCCGATCTCCTTCGTCGTCGTTCATCTGACGCAGCTCTTCCCTCAGGCCCCGAAGCTCCTCTTGCAGGCGCGGAATCTCCGTTTCCCGGAGAACCCGGAGCTGCTCGTGAAGGTCGCGCAGGGTCTCCTGAAGGCCTTCCATCCGCTCCGCGTCCATCCGCTCCCCGTGCGCGCCCGGAGGCGGCGGAGCCGGGACGCTCCAGGTCCTCTCGGAGTCGCGCCACCGAGGCAGGAATCCGGGCGCGATGCCGATCTGGTTCTTCGGCCGCTCGCCCAACTCCACCTCGAACGTCTTTCGATCGTCGCCCCGGAGCACGACGATTTCGACGTCCTTCCCCGGCTCGAGCGAGTGGATCGCGTCGATCAATTCGCCGGAGTCATCGATGCTCTTGCCTTCCACGGAAACGATCACGTCGCCGCGGCGGATCCCTGCGGCATCCGCCGGGCTGTCGTTCTCGACGCGATTCACCAGCGCTCCCTGATCGGTCTGCAGATCGCGGGCACGCTTCAAGGCCCGCGTGATGTCCTGCACCTGGACGCCCAGGTAGCCGCCCTTCTGGTCCGCCGTTTCCTCTTCATTGTTCCAGCGGTAGACCTGAACCCGCCGGTCCTTGTCCTTGTCCTTCCCCTCGTCCTTCGACTGCCAGTCCCCGTCCTCGGCGACAGCCAAGGAGGCGACCGTCACGGCCGAAAGCGCGAGCCCGCACGCGAGAAAGCCCCGAATCGTGCGCCCAACGGAACCGATCGTTTTCTCCCCCAACATGATGACCCTCCGTGCGTTTCGATGGAGCAGTGGTACCGGCCTACGACCCACTTCCCACTACCGCGAGGGCAGGCCCGAAGTTCCCGATGTCGGTTGGATGGGCCGGTCAGTGAACCGGTTGGAGGCGGAAGACCGAGCAATTCCCCTTGGGCAGGGCGCCGATCTGGCCGCAGGACGAGACGAGGGCCGGGGAGAGGTCCTTGAGGTAAAAGTCGCCTTTTTCGGGGTCGCAGAATCTGGGGTCGCCGACCAGCGTCGTCGCGGGGAGCGCGGAGATGGCGCCGCCCGTCGGATCGTGGATCAGATTGCAATCGTAGAGCGGCGACGAGCGAAGGCCCGCCACCGCGAGTTGCCCGGACTCGACCACGAAGATGTTCTTCCGGAGCTCGGGCGAGACATCGAGACAGAACACCGAGGCACCGGCACCTTCGACGACGTTCCGATAGAACGTGTTCGACTGGTAGACGGGATTCATGTTGACCGCGTACCGACCCTGGACGCCGATGGCCGCGCCCGCCGCGGTGCTTCGATTCCCGTCGAAGATGCAGAGCATGACGTAGACCATCGACAGATCGGAATGGACCGCCCCGCCCGTGGCGGCGTGATTCCGTTCGAACCGGGTGCGCGAGAGATTGATGCGCGACGTCGACATCGCGGCGACGGCGCCCCCCGCGACGGCGGAGGAATTGTCGCGGAAGATGCAATTCGAGAGGGTGACCTCCGACGAATCGCTCGCGTTCAGAGCTCCGCCCGTCGAACCCTCGGCGCGGTTTCGCTCGAAGATGGATTCACGGAGCGGAAAGAGGATCCGCGAGCCTCGAAGGGAGATGCCGCCCCCCTCGTGGCCCCTGTTGTCCATGAAGTGGCACTCGAAGATGGCCGCGGTGGAGGACTCGATCACGAGCCCGCTTCCCTGATTGTTCCGGAATTTGCTCCCGCGGATCATCACCTCCTGGCTTTGCCAGAAGGACAGTCCTCCCTCCCAGTTTCCGTCGAAGTTGCAGTCCTCGACCGAAAACATGGTGTCCCGCGCGCACCGGATGCCGCCGCCCGAGGTTGCCTTGCCGTTCCGGATCCCGAAGCCGATCAAAGCGCCACCCCTCACGCCTTCCACGTCGAGGACGCGCGTCGTGCCGCCTCCGTCGAGGATCGTGCTGTCCGGACCTCCGTCGCCCACGAGGACGAGCGGCTTCCGAATCGTGAAGGGTCCCTTGTGCACGCCGGAGGCGACCCAGATCGTGTCGCCCGGGGAAGCCTTGTCGATCGCCGCCTGGATCGAGAGGTTCTTTTTCGGAACCAAAATCCGCGCCTGGGCCGGCGTGGCCGTCGCCGCGGCGATCAGGCCCGCGGCGATCGCCGCGACGAAAAATCGAGAGGACGCGAACCTACTTCCCACCGGCCGCTCCCTCACCCGACTCGTACGACCCGGCGAACACCAGCGCGTACCCCGACGCGGGGCGCAGGTATTTCTTCGCCGCGGCGGTTACCTGCTCCTGAGTGACGCCGCGTACGATCGAGGAGTAGCGCTCGATGTAATCGAGGCCAAGCCCATAGAGCTCCGCGCTGAGGAGTTGTCCGGCCACGCCGCTATTGGCCTCGAGGCGGACCGGGAAGACACCGGTCAGGTATCCCTTCGCATCCTCGATCTCCTGCGGCGTGGGTCCCTCTTCCACCATTCGTTTCACCTGCGCCAGAATCGAGGTGGCGGCGCGATCGGCGTTCGCGGGGTTCGTCCCGGCGCGAATCTGGATGGGACCCGCGCCGATGCCGGGCGAGAGGTTCGAGTAGACGCCGTACACCAGCCCTTGCTCGTCGCGAAGGCTCACCATCAACCGGCTGGAGAGGGAGCCTCCGCCGAGGATGTAGTTCATCATCATGGCCGGGTCGTAGTCGGGAGCCGTCCGCGCGATGCCCGGAACGGCGTAGGCCACGTCGGTCTGGGACTTCCCGGGCATCTGCACGACCTTCCGGAGCGTCGCGTCCGGCGACGGAGCCGAGGGGACCGCGAACTCGGGCGCGTGCTCGAGACGCTTCCATCCGCCGAACGCCTTCTCGACCAGGTCACGGGCGCGATCCGGTTCGACGTCGCCCACGAGGACGAGGATCGTGCGGTCCGGCCCGTAGTGCCGCGCGTGAAACGCGGCCAGGTCCCCGCGCGAGATCGCGCGAAGCGTCGAGTCGGAGCCGCCCGGATTCAGGTGGTACGGATGGCCGACCGGATAGAGCAACTCGTTCGCCCGTCGCGCCGCGACGGTGGCGGTGTTCTGCTCCGAGATCCGATAGTCGCCGATCAGCTCCGTCCGGACCTTCTCGATCTGGTCCTCCGGGAACGCCGGCTCCCGAAGCACGTCCGAGAGAACGTCGAGGATCGAGGGGAGGTCTGCGGAGAGCATGTTCGCCGAGATGGAGGCGGTCTCGCTGCCGCCGTTCACGTGCAGCGACGCCCCCGCGTCCTCGATCGCGGTGGCGATCTGGAGCGCGCTCCGCTTCTTGGTGCCCCGGTCGAGCATCGTCGCCGTGAAGGAGCCGAGGCCGCTCTTCGCCGGCGGGTCGAAGATGCTGCCTGCCTTGACGAGGCCCTGCAGGGCGATCGTCGGGTTCGCCGCGTTTCGACGGACGATCAGGGTGAGCCCATTCGACAGTACGAATCGCCGCGCCTCCGCCGTCCTCGGGACCGCCGCTGACGCCGCTGACGCCGCGGCCGCCGCTTCGGCCTCGGTCGCCCGGTAGTGCTCCACGAACTTCGACGGCCGAGCCGCACCGACGCCAACGTCCCCGTCGCCCGCCCCCGCGCTGCCCGAGCCGCCCCCACCTCCCGCGCCGGCGCCGTCCGCGCGCGGTGTCGCGATCGGGTCGTACCAGCCGACCGTCCGCGAATCCTCGGCGAGGTATTTCGCGGCGACGCGCTGCACGTCCGCCGCCGTGATCGCCCGGACCCGCTCGACGTACGTATCGAGATACGTGTGAGACGCCACGGTGTTGAAATAGCCGAGCTGCTGCGCCAGGCTTCGAATCGAGTCCTTGGAGTAGATGAACGACGCCTCGACCTGCTTCTTCGCGCGCGCCAGTTCCTGGGCGGTGATCGGCTCCCGCTTCAGCCGGTCGACTTCCTTGTCGAGAGCCTGTTCCACGCGATCGAGCGCGACTTCCGGCGCGATCGTGGCGCGCGCGATCAAGAGAAAGGGATCGCGTCCCGTCTCGTTCGCGGCGTCCACATCCGTGGCGAGCTTGCCCTCGACCAGCGACTGATAGAGCCGCGACGTCTTTCCGTGGCCCAGGACGATGCCGAGCACGTCGAGCGCGTACGAGTCCGGATCCGTGAGCGCGGCGTTTCGGTAGGAGACCATGAGATAGCGCGTGTCGCCCGGCTTTCGGATCTTGAATCGGCGCTCGCCCATCTGGGGCGGCTCGACGGTCGTGACCACCGGCGGCTCCGTGCCGCGCGGGATCGGGCCGAAGTACTGCTTCACCGTGGCCAGTGCCTTGTCGCGGGCGACATCCCCGACGACGACCACGGTGGCGTTGTTCGGCACGTAATACGTCTTGTAGTGGTTTCGAATCTGCTCGGTCCGGATCTGCTCCACGTCCGTGCGCCACCCGATCGTCGGCCAGTGGTACGGATGCGCCTTGAATGCCTGGGAGAACGTCTCGAGATAGAGCGCCCGGTGGGGATTGTCCTCGTTCCGCTCGAGCTCGGAGCGGACGACGGTCATTTCCAGGCGGTGTTCCTCCTCCGGAATGATCGCGTTCACCATCCGGTCCGACTCGATCTTCATGGCGAGCTCGAGCCGGTCGCTCGCGAGCACCTCGAAGTAGTTGGTGTAGTCGAGCGACGTGCCGGCGTTGAACGAGGCGCCCTCCTTTTGAAGGAGGCGCGAGATCTCGCCCTTCCCGTAGGTCGGCGTGCCCTTGAACATCATGTGCTCGAGCAGGTGCGAGACGCCGGTCACGCCGGCCGTTTCGTTTCGCGATCCCACCTTGTACCAGACCATGAACGAGACCACGGGTGCCGTGTGCACCTCCTGGATCAGCACTTGGAGCCCGTTCTCGAGGGTCGTCTCCGAGACGGGCGATCGGGCCTGCGGGGGAGCGGCTGGGGTCATGTTGGCTTTCCTTTTTCCCTTGGGTGCCGACGAGGTTTCCGCCTCGGCGGTGGCCGGGAGGAGGGTCGAGGTCAGGATCGCGACCGTCACGAGACCGGCGAGCGGCGCGGCGCGGCGCGACAGGGCGCGGCGGATTCGGGTCCTATCCGGCATCGGAGCTCCTTCTCACGTCGGGTCGTACCGTTCCAACGCCGCCACGCACTCGATGTGCGGCGTGTGGGGAAACATGTCCACCGGCCGCACCCAGGTGAGCCGGTATCGCGATTCGCAAAGGAGCGCCAGATCGCGCCCCAGAGTGCTTGGATTGCAGGAAACGTATACCAGGCGCCGCGCTCCCAGATGAATCAATCGGCTCACGACGCCGGCATGGAGCCCGGCGCGAGGCGGATCGACCAGGACGGCGTCGATCTCGGGGCGGTCGAAGGGGGCGCCGGACCCCCGCGTCCCGAGCCCGAACCGGTCGCGGAGGGATTCCATGGCGTCCTCATTGTAGAACCGCGCGTTCGAGATTCCGTTCCGGGCCGCGTTGCGCTCGGCGTCCCGGACGGCAGCCTCGCTCGACTCGATCCCCACGACTTCCCGGGCGCGCCCTGCGATCGGCAGGGTGAACGTGCCCGTCCCCGAATAGACGTCGAGAACGCGCTCCGTGCCGGTCAGCGCCAGCCCCTCGAGGGCGGTCTCCAGAAGCCGCTCCCCCTGCTCGGTGTTGGTCTGGAAGAAGGAGTTGGAGGAGATCTCGAACGTGAGCCCCCCGAGCCGCTCTTCGATCGTCGCCTTTCCGAAGAGCACGTGCTCCTCCTCCCCGAGCGCGATCTGCGCCTTCCGTCGCGTCAGGTTCAGGACGATGCTCGCGATCGCGGGGAAGCGTCGATGGAGTTCCTCGGCGAGCGCCGCGAACGACGGGTGCCGCTCCGTCGCCACCAGGTTGACCATCACCTGTCCGGTCCGGATTCCCTCCCGGACGACGAGGTATCGGAGGAGTCCGGAATTTCGGCGCGTATCATAGGGCGTCAGGGTCTCCCGGCGCGCCCATTCTCGCGCCGCGACGACGATCTCGCTCGAGATGGGCGTTGCGATGTGGCAGCGCTCGAGGTCGAACGTGCGGTCGAAGAACCCGCGGCGATGGAGCCCCAGGGTCAGCGTCCCGTCCGGATCGCGTCCGAAGGAATACTCCATCTTGTTTCGATAGTGAAAGGTGGAGGGCGCCGCGATGATGGGCCGGGCGGTCGTCCGCACCCCTCCCAGGTGCGCCAGGCACTCCTCGACTTGGCGCTCCTTGTGGCGGAGCTGCTCCGCGTAGTCGAGATCCTGCGTGCGGCACCCGCCGCAAACGGCGACGTGGGAGCAGCGCGCGTCGACCCGGGTCGTGGCGGGACGGAGGATCCGTTCGGCGCGAGCTTCGGCATACTGGCGCTTTCGCCGATAGATGGTGGCCAGGACCCGGTCTCCGGGGAGAGCCCCCTCGATGAAGACGACGAGCCCCTCCACGCGCGATAGAGCCCGCCCGCCGAAGGCCAGATCTTCAACTTCCACTTCGATTTGGGCCCCCCGACGGAGTCCCGCGGCGGGGACCGCCGTTTCCTCCGGCGAATTCATCCCCCGATCTTACACCATGCCGGCGTGGCGTTTGGGGGACGCCAGGCGCCGAGGGCGATCGGGCTCAGGATGACCCCGGAGCCGGCCGATCTAGACGGCGTGGGAATCCGAGTCCTGGCCTGGAGCGCAGCCGCCCTGCTCCTGGCGCCGGTCGCCTGGGCGGGGGTAGTCGACGGGAAGGTCGCGCTCACGCCGGCCGACCTCGGCTTTCGCGGGGGGGTGAAGCCGAATGCGTATGTGGGACAACTCAGCGGACACGTGGGGCACACCGGATCCGTGGTGGCATCCGACAGCGTCTTCGGCGTCGCCTACATCGCCGACCTCCAAAGCGGCGTCGCGCGGCCGTCGGGAGTCGCGCTCCTCGACCAATCGGGGCAGCGGTTCGTTCCTCGGATTCTGGCGGTGGTTGTGGGGCAGCAGGTCGAATTCCGGAACAGCGACAACGTCTTCCACAACGTCTTCTCCTACTCGCCGCCCAAACGATTCGACCTCGGGCGATACCCCCGCGGAAAGTCGAAGACCCTGACGTTTCAGAAGTCGGGTCTCGTCCAGGTCTTCTGCGACATCCATTCGAACATGCGCGCCGACGTCGTGGTCGTGCCGAACGGACTCTTCGCGTACGTCAATCGGGAGGGGGCGTTCCGTCTGGAGGGCGTTCCCGCCGGACCGCATAAGCTCTCGATCTGGCTCCCGCTTCGTGGGGAGCAGACCTTGGACGTGACGGTGCCCGAACACGGAAACGCCGCGGTGTCGATCACCGCCGAATGATGCCGCGCTTCCGGATCTCGCTCGTCTTCAAGGTTGCCGCGCTCACCTCCGCTCCGATTCTCGGCGTCATGGTGGCCGCGCTCCTCGTCGTGAACCACCGGCTCACCGTCGACGTGAACCGGAACGTGACCGCCGGCCTCTCGGCCGCCGCGCTCGCCTTCGAGCACCAGATGGGGCGCGAGGGGGAGAACCTCGAGCGGATCGGGGTCGTGGTCGCGCGGGACCCGAAATTCTTCGCGCTCCTCACGCTTCCCAAATCCGACCGAAAGAACGCGGACTTTCACGCCACGCTGGCCGGGGTGCTTCAAGACTTCCGGGAAGATGCCGAGACGCCCATCTTCGACGTGACCGACGCGGACGGCATCCTCTTGGCCCGCGCCAGCGACCCGAAGGCGGGAGGGGAGGACCTCTCGCGCACGGAAATGGTGGGGGCGGCGCTCTCGGGCAAGTTGAGCCGCGGCTATCTCGTCGAAAACGGCGTCGCCTATCGGGTCGCGGTCGTGCCGATCACGGTCGGCGGGGCACTCGTGGGGACGCTTCGGCTCGGGCGAAGCGTCGACACGCCGCTCGCCGAACGGCTGAAGGCCACGGCCCGAAGCGAAGTCGTCTTCATCGTGAACGGGAAGCCGGCGATCGCCACGAGCCGAGACGCCGAGATTCCCACCACCCTCCTGAGCGGACCGGTGGACGGTCACGTCCGCCAGGTCCAGGCGGGCGGCCATCGCTACCTGGCGCTCCGGGCCGGTCTGAGCGGGCCCAGCTCCGGCGGGGCCGTCGGGTTCGCGCTCCTCCGTTCCCTCGACGAGGAGACCGCGGTCCTCGCACGAATCGGCCATGACCTCTATATCACGGGGGCCATCGTTATCCTGTTGGCGCTCCTGGTTGGCGCCCTCGTCTCGGCCGGGATCACGCGCCCGATCCGCCGGCTCGTCGAAGCCGCGAACGCCATGCGCGTCGGGAATTTCGACTTCCCGCTCCAGATCCGCTCGCGCGACGAACTCGGCAACCTGGCATCGCGCTTCGAGGAGATGCGCGCGGCCCAGCGCCTCGAGATCCAGCGCCTCGAGGAGATCGATCGGATGAAGTCGAACTTCATCACGATCGCCTCGCACGAGATCCTCACGCCGGTCACGACGATCTGCGCCTACACCGATCTTCTCGCCGACGGAGCCCTCGGATCGGTCTCCGAGCCGCAGCGGGAAGCGTTCGCCGCGATCCGGCGCGGCGCCGACGGGCTGACGCGCCTGGCGAAGGACCTGACCAACATGACCCTGATCGAGCGCGGCGAGCTGCCCCTTCGATTCGAGTCGCGCGACGTGGCGCGGGTGGTCGAGGAGGTGGCCGTCCAGGTCATCCCGCTCGCCGCCAAACGGCATCAGGACGTGGCGATCCTGATCGAGCCGGAGCTGAACCACGCCCGGATCGACGCCGGATATCTGGGGCAGGCGATCATGAACCTGGCGCTCAACGCCGTTCGATTCACGCCCGACGACGGTTCGATCGAGATCGGGGCTCGTCGGTCGGTGAACGGCGTCGAGATCTACGTCTCGGACACGGGCATTGGAATCTCGAGCGACGACTTCGAGCGCATCTTCACGAAGATCGTGGAACTCAAGGATGTGAACTCGCACTCGTCGGGGACGATCGGGTTCAACTCGTCCGGCTTCGGGCTCGGCCTCTCCATCGCGCGCGGGATCGTGCAGGCGCATGGCGGCACGATCCGAGTGGAAAGCGAACTCGGCCGCGGGAGCCTCTTCACGATCGAGATCCCCCATCCGCAGGCGGGCGCGGCCTCCGATCCGGAGGCCGAGTCGTTGCCCCTCGCCAGCTAATCCTCGGGCCCTCGGCGGGGCTCGAATGACAACCGCTACGGACAACCAGAGTCAAGTCGAGACGACACCGATAACTATCGATACAACTGCACGTTAGCGCTCACCTGCTCGAGTGTCGTCATTATTTGACGACAGAACCCTCTTCCCAACATCCCACAAGCACCCCTTCCCATCAAATTGCAACGACCCTATTCGTAAGTCCCCCTGCGACTTGGCTGCTTTCGACCAGCGCGGTCGTGCAAATGGCACGGCGGCTGCTCTAGCCAGTCACCGTCGGGGCGTCGCAAAGGCGGCGCGAAGCAACGGACCCAAACTCAAAGAGGTGTGAAATGGAAGCTCTCGCCCTTCTGATCGCAATCGTCTTCTCGTTCGCTGACGGCGGTTCTGGCAAGGCCGGCTGGTAACGAGGAAGAGCGAAGCAAACGAAGTCACTCAACGAATCACGCAGCGAACCTGAACCACTCGAAAGGAGGTGAAAAAAGAGATGGCGGCTCTTCTTCTGATCGCGATCGCCGTGACGTTCGGTACGGGCGGAGGCGGTAAGGCAGGCTGGTAAGCGGTTGATGTCGACGCCGCGCGGAGGGACTCGCGCGGCGGCGGCGCGGAGGGAGGGCGAACCCCTTCGGCGCCGGGCGATGATGGGAGCGGCGGGCCACTAGAACACACACCTGGTGGCCCTTCGTTTTGCCGGTGGAAGGAAGGGAATCCGGGGGGCGGCTGGCCAGCGGCGGGGGTGTGTGTTACCGTGGCCGGTCGTCCCCACTACTGTTCCCGTCATCGTGAAAGAGGCCCCGCCGCGTGAGCAAGCGCACCCCGGCCGAAATCGGCCCGATGCTCGAATGCGACGTTCCCCCGGAAATGCCGGTGCTCCCCCTCATGAGCACCATCGTTTTCCCCCTTGGTGTTACGTCGATCCAGGTCCGCGTGGAACAGTCGAAGGCGCTCCTCCGGGCGCACTCCGAGCCGGACACCATGGTCGCCCTCGTCCAGAGTCCCGCCAAGCGGGAGGAGGACATCCGCCCCGAGGAATTGAGCCGGGTCGGGCTCGCGGCGCGGATCATCCGGATCCTGAACCTCCCCGGCGGCAACATGCAGGTCACCTTGGAGGGGCTCCGGCGAATCACGATCGATTCGATCGTGAAGAGCGACCCCTACATCCTGGCGAACGTATCCTGCCCGGACGAGGTGGTGGCGGATCCCGGCGTGGCGCACGAGCTGATCACGCGGATCTTGAAGTCGCTCCGGACGCTCTCCCAGCTCGACAATTCCTATCCGCCCGAGCTGGACAATATCTTCGGGATGAACCTCGGCGATCCGGGGCTCTTCGCGGACACCGTCGTCTCCATCGTCCGGCTGCCGCTCGAGACCAAGAAGCGGGTGATCGAGACCCTCGACATCGTGCCCCGCCTGTCGACCGTCGCGGACGGAATCGACTCGGAGATCGCCCGCCTCTCGGTCGTGGAGGACGTGACCCGGCGGGCCAGCGCCCAGATGGAGAAGAGCCAGCGCGAGTTCTTCCTCCGCCAGCAGCTCATGGAAATCCGCCGCCTCCTGGGCGAGGACGATCCCCAGGAACTCCTGGTTCGCGAGATCCTCGAGCGCGCGGACGGCTTGGGCCTTCCTTCCCACGTCCGGACGGTGGTGCACGAAGAGACGACCCGACTCCGTTACCTGGCGCCCGCGGCCCAGGAGTCCGGCGTCATTCGGAACTACATCGATTGGCTCCTCTCCCTCCCGTGGTCGCACCAGCCACTCGGCGATCTCAACCTGGCCGAGGTCCAGCGCCGGCTCGACCAGGAGCACTTCGGCTTGGAGAAGGTGAAGGAGCGGATCTTGGAGTATCTCGCGGTGCTCAAGCTGAAGAACGATCTCCACGGCCCGATCCTCTGCTTCGCCGGGCCCCCCGGCACCGGCAAGACCTCCCTCGGGGCCTCGATCGCGCGGGCCATGGGGCGCGCCTTCGTGCGCATGAGCGTCGGCGGGGTGCGGGACGAGGCGGAGATCCGCGGCCATCGCCGCACGTACATCGGTTCGCGCCCGGGGAAGATCCTCCGGAGCCTCCGCGACGTGAAGTCCGCGAGCCCGATCTTCATGATCGACGAGGTCGACAAGATGGGCCACGACGCGCAGGGAGATCCCGCGGCGGCGCTCCTCGAAGTCCTCGACCCGGAGCAGAACGCGCACTTCGTCGACCACTACATCGAGATTCCCTACGACCTCTCCGAGGTCCTCTTCATCACGACCGCCAACGTGCTCGACTTCATCCCCTCGGCGCTGCTCGACCGGCTGGAGGTGATCCAGATCCCGGGCTACACCGAGGAGGAGAAGATCCAGATCGCGCGGCAACATTTGATCCCGCGCGAGGCGAAGGAGCATGGGCTCGCGGCCACCGATCTCGCGTTCGACGACACGGCGCTCGTGAAGGTCGTGCGCGAATACACGCGCGAGGCGGGCGTCCGCCAGCTGGAGCGGGCGATCGACACCTTCTGCCGCCGCGCCGCTCGGCAACGCACGACCGGCTATACGGGCGACTGGCGCTTCACCGAGAAGGACGTCGAGACGATTCTGGGGCCGCCCTACATCGTGCCCGACATGGCCGAGGGTCACGCCGAGGTGGGCGTGGCCACCGGGCTCGCCTGGACCACGACCGGCGGCGACCTCCTTCTGATCGAGGCGCTCAAGATGCGCGGCGCCGGGCGCGTGATCGTGACCGGGCAATTGGGCGACGTGATGAAGGAGTCGGTGCAGGCCGCGCACTCCTACGTGCGAGCGCGCGCCGAGCTCCTTGGAATTGACCCGCAGCTCTTCGACGACTATGACCTCCACATCCACTTCCCGGAAGGCGCCGTCCCCAAGGACGGGCCCTCCGCGGGAATCACGATCGTGATGGCCATCGCTTCGGCCCTCGCCGAGGCGCCGATCCGAAACGACGTCGCCATGACCGGAGAGGTGACGCTTCGCGGAAAGGTGCTGGGCGTCGGAGGGCTGAAGGAGAAGGTGATGGCGGCCTACCGCGCCGGGATCAAGACGGTCGTTCTTCCCGCCGACAATCGGAAGGATCTGGTCGAGATTCCGGAGCCGATCCGTTCGAAGATCAAGTTCGTCCTCGTGAGCGCCGTGGACGAGGTGTTCCAGCACGCCTTTGCCGGCGTCGCCGAGCGGATCGCGGAACTCGAGGCGAAGCGTGCCGCGCGCGAGGCGAAACAGAAGGCGCGCGCGCGCGCGCGAAAGACGAAGACGAAGAAGAAGGTCGCAAAGCGGGCGACCGGGAAGGCGCCGCGGCAAAACCGCAGCGCCCCCCGCAAGGCCGCCCGAGGCCGGTAGCTCACCCGAGCACCGTCTCGGCGACGATCCACGACGACAGGATCACGAAGAACCCCCGCACGTCCGCGTCCGGCGCCAGGTCGAAGCAGACCACCGCCTGCGTGCCGGCGAAGAGGAGAAACGCCGCCGCTCGAACGATGGCGCCGCGCCAGAGGATCGCTCCCGCCTCCTCCGTTCCCTTCGCGAAGTGACGCCGGAGCGCTCCGGCGTAGAGCGCGCCCCCGAGCAGGAACGCATGAAAGAACCCGAGTTCCCACCGGGCCGGCGCGACGGCCACCGCCGCCGCGGCCACGGCGAGCGAAGCCGCCACCACGATGATCCCGCGAGGGAGACGCCAGTCGCTCACCGGAGCAGGTCCAGCGCGCAGGCGGCCGCGCCCAACGCGGCGCCGACGCCGCATCCGATGGCGGCGGCGTACGGCGCGGTCGGCCCGCCGATCTCGGCGCCGATCGCGGCGCCCGCCGCGCAACCCGCGGGCATCCGCGTCGTGAGGCAGTCGAAGAACTTGAGCCAGTTCCTTCGCTCGGGCGCGAGCGTCGACGCGCCGGCCTTCGCCGCCCAGGCCGCGCCGCTCTTGACCCAGATGGTCCTGCCTCCCCAGGCGTACGGCGTGAACCCGCTCTCGAACGGGGAAGGATCGCGCCCGAGAATCACCTCGGCCGGCTCTGCGAGCCGCGACCCGTCCCCTTCGATCAGCGAGACGATCAGCCCGTGGGTCGAGTCGCTGCCGAAGACGTAGGGAAGGATCGTCACCCAGAAGGGCGTCCCTTCGCTCGTCGTCGCGGCGACGTGCACCGCGAAGTCGAAGCAAGGGCGAAGCCCCTGCGCCGGCGCCTCGCTCAACGCGCTCCGAACGAGCGGACTCGCGGCCGCCCGATTCACCGCCGCGCGCAGCGCGTCGCGATCCCAGACCCAGTGCGCCTGGGCCACGACCGGTAGCGCGGCTCCGGGCGGCGACGCGTCGACGATGCGGCCCGGCTCCCGTTTCGAGCAGGCGCCCGCCGCCACCGCGAGGGGCAAGACGACAAGGATGGACAACGTGACTCGATTCATGACGGCACCCTCCTGTAGTTCGCGCGGTCGAGCCGCGCTCGTGGGCACCGAGGAGAGGGGCGGCGGGGATCGCAGCATGTAGCGTTCCATCGGACGCGCGCGCGCGACCGACGTTTGCGAGGAAGCGGCGGGTGCCGCGCGCGTCGAACGTCCGACGGCGTCGGCGCGAGGAGCGGCGAGTGGCTAGCGGAGGATCGGAATGCGGCGGCCGAGCGAGAGCTCGATCGCGGTGACGCCGTTCTCGGGACCCGTCGGTTCCTGGCGGAGGAACTTGTCGTAGCGGCCCTCGACCGAGAGCGCCGTTTCGCCGAGGGACGGAAGGCGGAGGAGCGAGAGCTGGAGCCGGACGCTGAGCCGGTCCTGACGCGTCCCGCGCAGATTCAGCTCGCGCTTCGTGTAGGCGATGAAGGGCGTGACGAGGAAGCGGCCGGGCATCGCTTCCCAGCGGAGCTCGAACGCGCCCTGGATCGTGCGATCGCGGAGATTCAGGTCCTGGTTTTCGTCCTGCTCGATCCCGGCCGAGATCGTGCTCGTCATCCGGCCGGGGTGGCGGCGGACCGAGACCACCGATCCGGACGTCACGAGCCGCTTGGCGTTGAGCCCGCGCTCGTCTTCGAAGAGCGCCACGTCGAAGCGAGCCGTCGTGCGGCCGCCCATCGCCTCCGGCGCGGAGAACTCGGTGGCGACCCGCGTCTGGGTGAAGTCCGTCTGGATTCCCTTCTGGCGAATGCGAATCAGCGAGGGGGTTACCCACGCGTCCGGCCCGAGGCGAAGCGAGCCGCCGATCGTGAGCCGCTCCGCCGTCACGCTCGGCGCGCCGCTCGCCTCGCTGGCGGGCTCCTCGTGGCGAAAGCCGCCGAAGAAGCGCCAGGTGGCGACGCTTCGCGAGAGGTCGGCCGAATATCCCTTCCGGTCCGAGATCGCGTAGGGATTGAGCGCGGTCGCGAGGTCGGGCTGATAGCGGAACCCTTCGGCCCGCGCGTTGAACCCGGCCGCCGAGCCGTCGAGCACGCCGCGAACGCCGGTGCGGGTTCGGCCGGGCTCCACGCCCTCGATCGTCCGGTGCCGCACCGACGCGCCGTCGCCCAGAAGCGACCAGCTCTTGGCGATTCGGATCCGCGCCGAGCCTCCGTAGACGGCGCGGGTCCGAACGCTCGTTTCGACGCCGCCGGCCGTCGGGTCCTCGTGCGTGTAGCCGCCGTAGAGGGACGC
>Ga0070699_100001456_pt1 | contig 21704 bp, 24 predicted proteins | sample KBSK1503metaG_FD_65473 | JGI IMG/M metagenome (GOLD analysis project Ga0070699, IMG submission 65473) | Corn, switchgrass and miscanthus rhizosphere microbial communities from Kellogg Biological Station, Michigan, USA - KBS K1-50-3 metaG | ecosystem: Host-associated > Plants > Roots >...
CCCACGCGGCGCTGCCCCTGCGTCCTGAGCGTCATCATCCCGCATCGATCACGACGATGCGCGTCGGGCACGCCCGCCGCCTCGTCGGGTCCCTCCCCGCCTGTCCCTGGTGTGGAACAGGTGGGGCGAAGTTTATGACACAGTAGTACTAGCAGACCGACCCGAGACGCAGTCTCGGGTCGGCTCCCTAGCCGACCAGCCACTCGAGCAGCCGGCGGGCTTCCTTCTCGCCGAACGGCGGGGGCACCGCTTCTCCGTCGGCCATCTTCCGGACCCACGTCCCGTCCTCCCGCAGGGTGACGTCGAACCAGTCCGCGCCGGCCGGGTCTGCGGGGTCGTACTGGATGACGGAGGCGGTCGCGAGCGCACCTACCGGGGCGGGACGGCCGCCGATGTTGACCAGCGGGCTCACCACGACCTCCAACCGGCGCTCGAGGAACTTCAGGACGAAACGGGCTCCGTCGGGGACCTCGATGCCGCCCAGGTTCTTCGGGTTGAGGGTCTTCTCGACCGCGATCAGCGTCGAGCGGGCCTCCAAGTTGACGGCCGTAGCGACCGTCTCGATCACCCGAAACAGCGTGCGCACGTGTTGCGCGCGGAGCGCGAACAGCTCCTTCTCGCGGTTGCCCCGGCGCCCCCACCCCGGCTGGCGGGCCGCCCGGTCGAGCGCGCGTTCGGCGACTTCCTTGGCCCAGTCGCCCAGGGTGGGCCGGCCGGTATCCCGGACCCTCCCGCCCTGCGGCGCCTCGATCATTTATCTAGACTATGAGAGCCAGTCGCGCGGTGTCAAACGCGTGGGTTCGGGAGCCTTCTGCGGCGGGGCGGCGGGAAGGGGTGCCGCCGCGGCTCCCGGTCCTCGCTCCACGCGCGACTCGAAGCTGAAACGTCCCCCCGAAGCTGCACGCGCGCGCGGGAGCTGCGGAGGTCGCCGCGTCGGCACCCCTTCCCGCCCTGCACCGCGTTGGCGTCCCGCACGCCCATCCCGCCACAACTGGCTCTCTGTGGCGCGCGGCGCGGGGGCGAGGGTCCCGGAGCCGGCGACCTCCGCAGCCTCCGCGCGCGCCTGCAGCTTCGGGGGGACGCAGCAATTACGAGTCGCGCGTGAGGAGAGGACCGGGAGCCGGGCCGGGACCCTCGCCCCCGCGAACGAGACGCCTCGCGCGCGGAGCAAGCTAGTTCAGGAGGAAGGTTAGGCGGGCGGAGACCTGATCGCGGTCTCGAAAGAAGCCGGTCTGGAAGAAGCCGCCCGCGAGGAGGATGTACTTGAGGTCGAAGATCAGCGAATCCGAGTAGCGGTAGGTGAGGCCCAGCGGGAAGGCGTAGGTGCCGCGCAGGTTGATGATCGCCGTCACGCGGGGCGTCAGGCGGCCGTGCAGGTAGTCGGTCTGCAGCGTCGACTGGATGAACGATTCGACGGGCTTCAGGTCGACGAAGTCGGTCGGGACGGTGTGCAGCTTCGGGAGGTCGGTGACCGCCTTCAGCTCGCTCGCGTTGACGCCCTGCTTGAGGCCCGTGTCGGACGGCTTGCGCTGGCCGTAGAAGCGGAAGTCTTTCCCGGTGAACGTCTCGCTCAGGTTCCACGAGCCCACCGCCGCCGTGACCAACGTGAAGCTGTTCGTGCGGTTCAAGGGGCGGAAGAAGAAGAACCGGTCGTACCCGAGCTCCCAGCGGAAGAAGTCGGCGCGCGGCACGTCGCCCGCGATCGGGCCCGCCGGCAGGCGGACGCCGCCCGCCGCGAGGAGCTTCCGCAGCGCGGGCACGCGCGGGAGCCGCTCGAAGGGGATGTTCTCCGACGGGATGAAGCCGGGTTCGTCGAGGAAGTACTCGACCTCGCCGCGGACGATGCCGTTGACGGGGGCGCTGTAGAAGCTCACCGCCCCCCCGAAGACCGTGGTCAGGCCGTGTACCGTCTCCGTGATGATCTGCGACGGCCCCTTGCCGGGGCGGGGCACCGAGAGCGGGAGCGAGCGCGACAGGTCGAGCGGCAGGAACCGAGGTACGGGCGTCTGCGCGATCGTGCGGTAGAACCAGAGGCTCGTGGTGTAGTCGCGGTCGACGATCGCCCCCAGCCGGGCCCCATAGCGGCTGTTGCTCATCGTCCGCGGCGGCAGGTGGTCGTACTGGACGAACTGGAGACCCCCGAGGGCGGCCTGGATCAGGACGTTTCGGACGGAGGGCGGGAGGAACGCCGTGAAGGCGTCGACGAACTGCTGCGGGTCCGTCTCGGGCGGCGAGTAGGGGCTCGCGGTCGGGATCGGGGTCTGGCTCACCGTGGTGTCGATGCTGCCGGGGACGAGATAGGCGTCCACGAAACCGCCCGACAGCGGTCCCCAGTCGTGAAAGAGGCTGTAGGTGCCGCGCAGCGTCCAGAGCGGGATGCGCGCCTCGTCGATGTCCTGGAAGATGCCGGGAAGCCCGAGCGTCAGGTTGAAGGGGTTCGACTGGTCGAGCAGCGCGATCGTGTCCGATTCCCCCCACGAGATCGCCTGGCGGCCGATGCGCAGGAAGAGCGGACCCCGGGCGAGGTTCACGTACGCTTCGTTGATGCGGAACGGGAGGTCGGCGGCCTCACCCGGATCGTTGTCGCGGCCGAGCACCGGGTCGGGCTGGTAGGTGTAGATCTTGCGCGTGTCGCGCACTTCGTCCGTTCTCGTGACCGGTGCGGTGTCCGTGCGTCCCTCCGTGAAACGCGCCTTCAGGCTCTGCCGGGCCCGGTCGTACTGGCCCGTGCCGTAGTCGTAGATGCCGTCGTAGAAGCCCCAGAGCGCGAGGCGGAAGGAGAGATCGTCGAGCCTGAACGGCAGGTAGGACGCGAGCCTGCCCTCCAGCTCGGGGCTCACGAAGGTGCGGTGCGAGATGAGCTGGAGCGGCGCTCGGCTCGGCACCGTCTGCGGCTCGGAATGCTCGGTCGCCAGCGCGCCCTCGGTGTAGGCACGTGCCCGGAACTCGAAGTTCCGTTCAGTGTCTAGAAAGAAGCCATATCCGGCGCAGGGCACGAGCACGCCGCCCACGCCGAGCAGAAGCAAGCATCCGCGGAGCACCCTCACCGACTCCCCGTATCGAGCCCGCGTCCGCCGCTGTCAAGTGCGAGCGACGGTCTCGACGAGCCCCCCGGGGCTCCCCGGTTCTCAGCGGACCAGCGTGTCGACCAGCGAGGCCTTCAGGTGCTGGAGCAGCGTCACCGAGCTCTCCGGCGCCGCGTCACCCATGAACCCCTGGACGAGGATACCGTGCAGCGCGGTCATGATGAGCGCTGCGTCCATCCGCGGGTCGATCCTGGCGCGGAAGATCTCCTTCTGGCGGCCGCTGTCGAGGATGTCGGCGAGGAGGTTGCGATACACGCGGTGCAGCTCGTTCACGTGCCCGATGAGGTCGTCGGGATGCTTCTCGTCGCGCAGCAGGAGGCTCACGACGAACTTGACCGAATAGAGGTTCTCGGAGACGAACGAATAGTATTGGTCGATCAGGCGCTTGATCTGATCGACCTCGGAGAGCCCTTCGAGGTCGTCGACGACGTTGATGAAGTACGGCTCGAGGGTCCGCTGCAGCGCCGTGCGAAAGAGCTTCTCCTTGTTCTCGAAGTGCCAGAAGATGAGCGCCTTCGAGACCTGCGCCTCCTTGGCGACATGCGAGAGCGAGGTGTTGGCGAAGCCCTGGGTGGAGAACAGCCGCGTCGCGGTTGCCAGGATCTTTTCGCGCGTGTCCACGCGGCACTACGCTGGCCCGATCCGTCCGCTCCTGTCAACCCTCGCGGCGCCGGCCGAGCATCGGCCCGAGGATCATGCCCGCCACGAACCCGCCGACGTGCGCCCACACGGCGACCCCGCCGGACGAGCCGGCACCGAACGTCGCCACGCCAGTCGCGACCTGCAAGACGAACCACAGGAAGAGGAAGAAGACCGCGGGGATCTCCACGATCTGGATGAACAGGAAGATCGGGACGAGGGTCACGACCCGCGACGTCGGAAAGAAGAGGAAATAGGCGCCCGACACGCCCGCGATGGCGCCGCTCGCCCCCACCACCGGAACGCCCGAGTGCACCGCGGTGAGGGCGTGCGTGGCGGCGGCCGCCGCGCCGCACAGGAGATAGAAGATCACGTAGCGGGCGTGCCCGAGCCGATCCTCGACGTTGTCACCGAAGATGTAGAGGTAGAGCATGTTCCCGAGGAGGTGGAGCCAGCCGGCGTGGACGAACATGCTCGTGAACACCGCCGTCAGCGTGAACTCGCGAGGAACGAGCCCGTACGTGAAGAGAAACCCCTCGGCGCGCGGGCCGAGCGTCGCCTCGTGCAGGAACACCGCTACGTTGAGCGCGATGATCGTGTAGTTGATCACCGGCACGCGGGACGACGGGATCGTGTCGCGCAGCGGGATCACTCGCGCCGCATACACCCGCGGGCAGGAGCGCAACAACCGCGCGGCAACACCCGCGGCCGCATTGACCGCGACGCGCGGGCGCCGCTAGAATCGACCCCCGTGTTCACCCCAGACGGCCGCCGCTTCACCGCGCTCGAGTAACGGGTCATGCTACGCCACACCTTGCGCGTCGGCCGGGTGGCCGTGGGCCTGGCTCTCGTCGCCGTCGGCGTCGTGCTCGCCTTGCCGGGCGTTCCGGGACCGGGGCTCCCCGTCGTGTTCGGCGGTCTCACGGTCCTCAGCACCGAGTTCCACTGGGCGCGCCGCCTCCGTGACCACATGCGACGCACGGTCACCCGGTTCACCAGGAGCACGCATGGCGGATGAGAAGGACCGGCTCGGGGAGAAGCTGCACCAGAAGGAGAAGGCGGAGGAGGACCGCTACTTCGCGGAGCGCGACCGCGAGCTGCTGGCACGCATGCGCCGCCCCGAACAGGGCAAGAGCCTCACCTGCCCGCGCTGCGGAACGGCGCTTTCCCCGGTCGTGTACCAGGACGTGAACATCGACCAGTGCCCGGCCTGCCAGGGCGTGTGGCTCGACCGCGGCGAGCTCGAGGCGCTCGCACCGCGCGAGTGCGGTAAGTAAGCCGCCCCGAGACTGCGTCTCGGGGCGGGATCGGAACCGAGTGTGCGCCGTTCAGTGGATGACGCGAACGTCATGCCGCGGCCGGCGAAGCCGGCGCGGCAAACCTCGCCATGCACGAGTGACCAGGTCGGGACCGCGTGTCCGCCGTGGGTCGCCAGCAGGTGGTCTCGGGACGCCACGTTTTGCCGCGCCGGCTTCGCCGGCCGCGGCATGACGTTCGCCCTTCTCCACCTCGCTACATTCTCGCTGTCCTTCCCCGACCCGAGACGCAGTCTCGGGTCGGAGCAATAGTGTTTACCGGCATCATCCAGGCGACGGGCCGCCTCGAGCGGCGCGAGCCGAGCGGTGCCGGCGCGCGTCTCACGCTCGCCACGGCGCGGCCGCTCGCGCGGCTCGCCCTCGGCGAGAGCATCGCCGTCAACGGCGCCTGCCTCACCGTCGTGCGCCGCACGGGTCCGCGCTTCGCGGCCGACGTCTCGCCCGAGACCCTGGCGCGCACGACGCTCGGCCGGCTGCCCCTCGGGCGCCGGGTGAACCTCGAGCGGGCGCTCAAGCTGGGCGACCGGCTGGGCGGCCACATCGTGCAGGGCCACGTCGACGCGGTCGGCCGCCTGGAGGCGATCACGCCCAACGGCGACTGGCTCGCCTACCGCTTTCAGGCGCCGCGCGCCGTGTGGCCTTACCTGGTGGAGAAGGGCGCGATCGCGGTCGACGGCGTGAGCCTCACCGTCTTCGCCTGCCGGCAAGGCTCGTTCACGGTCGCGCTCATCCCCCACACGCTGTCCGTCACGACGCTCGCCGACCTGAAGCCGGGCGAGCGCGTGAACCTCGAGACCGACGTGCTCCTGAAGCAGATCCGCGCCATGCTGCGCTCGCGGCACCCGGTAGTCGGCTGAGCCTCTCTAGGAGGGCGCGGCGCCGACCAGGTAGGGCAACAGCATCGCGCGGACGTCCGCGTCCGAGCCGAGCTGCTTGCCGATGCCCGAGAGGAGCCCCATGACGCGCCCCACGAGGAGCACGTCGCCGGGGATCTCGACCAGCGGGTTCGTGCCGAGCCGGCGTGGCATCTCGGCGCCGAAGCGGGCGAGCATCTCGGGGTCGGCGTAGGCGCGCCCGTTCTTGATCGCCCAGCCGAGGAAAGCCTCGCCGAGCCAGGCGAGGCTCTCGTCGCCCTCGTCGCGGGTCCGAAAGCCGAGCGCCCGGAACGCGGCGGCTACTGCAGGCGCGTCGCCCGTGACGATCGCCGCGACGAGGCGCACGATGCCGGCGCGAAAGCCCGGGGGCAGGTCCTTTGCCAGCCCGAAGTCGAGGAGCACGAGGCGCCCGCCGGGCTGCACGAGGATGTTGCCGGGATGCGGGTCGGCGTGGAAGAAGCCGTGCACCAGGAGCTGCTCGCAGAACAGCTCGAGCAGACGGCGGGCCACCTCCGGCGGGTCGAGCCCGAGCGCGCGGAGGCCGGCCACGTCCGTCACGCGCACGCCCGGCGCGTAGTCCATCACCAGGACGCGCCGCGTGCTCCACTCGCGCACGACCGCCGGCACGAGGACGTCGGGTCGGGCGGCGAGGTGCTCGGCCATGCGCTCCGCGTTGTCGGCCTCGTGGACGAAGTCGAGCTCCAGAGGGACGTACTTGCGGACCTCCTCGAGGACGACGCGGAAATCGAACTCCGGCTCGAGACGCGAGAGCAGGCCGACGAGCACGGCGAAGTTCTCGAGGTCGATCGCCACCAGGTCCCCGATCTCCGGATACTGGATCTTGACCGCCACCTCGCGACCGTCGCGCAGACGGCCACGGTGGACCTGCGCCAGCGACGCCGAGGCGAGCGGCGCCGGGTCGAGCGTCGCGAAGACCTCGCCGAGGGGCCCGCCCAGCTCGCGCTCGAGGTGGGGACGGAGCTTGGCGAGCGGACGCGGCGGCACGCGATCCTGAAGCTGGGAGAGGACCTCGACGTACTCCGCCGGCAGGATGTCGGCGCGCGAGCCGAGGAACTGGCAGACCTTGATCGGCAGGCCCTCGAGCCGCGTGGCGAGGCGATAGGTCGCCTCGGCGCTGCGGCGGTGGTGGCGAGCGTAGTGACTATCGACGCCGAGGAGCCCGAGGCGGCCGACCGCCTGGATGAGCTTGTAGCCGCCGTACACCCGCGCCACGAGCGACGCCTGCGCGGCGAAGCGGTAGGCCCGCGTGACCATCGATCGCATTGTGCGGGGCGGTCCGGGGTGAGGCAACGCCTTGCAATCCTCCGGGCGGATCGGCAAGCTCCACGCGCCAAATGGCCGAGGAGGGTGCGATCCGGGTGGGCGACCGCGTGATCGGCCTCGACATGCCCGGCATCTTCACCGTCGTCGCGCGGCGCGGCCGGTTCGTCGAGATCGAGAACGACCGCGGGCTGAGACGCGTGGTCCACGAGGTCGCGCTGCGCCGCGTAGACGGCAGGCCGCCGGGCGCGAAGGACGGATGAGGACGTCCCCCTTGCGGCGCGCTCGGCGGAGGACGAGCTCGCCTCGAGATGGACGGTTGGCGGCGCTCCGGGGGCTCCGGACATCGCCATGCGGCATTGCCGAGATGCCGTCCGATCGGATGCAAGAAGGGCCGGAGGATCGCTCCCCCGGCCCCTCGAGGCACGGTATGCATGATCCTGCTCCTTGAACGCCGGCGAAGTTAGCTGACGGGTTCGGGCCCAAAGAGTGTCGTTTGGCCCGTCCGGGTCTGCCCGCGGCAACCCCGGATTCACCCCCGATGATTGGGTCCTCCGCTCCCCGTGGGGATTAGGCGGCTATGTCACGCTATCTCGTCTCTACGCCGACAGCTCCATTGGCCCGGTGGTTCCACATCGCGGCGAAGAGGAACCAAGAAACGTTCCAGAGCCGGGTCGCCGCAGGTGCTGGGAACGCGGGGCCGTGCACGCTACTTTCCCAACGGCGTCCGTTCACGGCTGTGCGCTCGAGACCCACCGCGCCGGTGACCAGCTAACCTGCTAGCATATCCCGGTCGTCCCCCACTACGACCAGGGCTGCCTCGCCACGCGGTTTCGCCGGGCGACCGTCTACGGACGACCATGACTCTTCGGCCCGGCGGGACGGCAAGTCGAGGATCAGGTCAACGAGGGAGAAGAACGGTTGCGACAGAGCCGTCAGGAAGCCATCCATGCCGGATGAGGCAGCAATCGGCGTGCCGACTCGCTGGGTAAGCGTCGACGCCCGGCGACCGGCAACTTCTTCCCCTGGCCGCATCCGGTAAGCTGCGGCTGCGCCTCACGACGTGCAGCATGGTGACTGCGGCGGGCCGGCTCCCCGCCCCGACCTCGCGCCCCTCCGTCAGCGCCGCCGGCCTGGAGGCGGCAGGAAGTCGGGCATGTCGGCACCCGGCCGCATCGACCAGCGCGGCTCCCGCCGCTCGAGGAAGGCGCGTACGCCCTCGCGGGCGTCGGGCTGCGTGCCCGACCACCAGAAGGCACGCGCGTCGAGATCGTCGGCCTGCACGAGATCGAGCTCCGTCTGCATGTACCAGAGCATCCGTTTGGTGATGGCCACCGACACGGGCGCGGTCTCTCGCGCGATCTCCGACCCGAGCGCGCGAGCCGTCGTCACCAGCTCGGCGTCGGGGACGACCCGGCTGACGAGACCCCAGTCGAGCGCCTCGCGCGCCGAGAGGATGCGGCCGGTCAGGAGAAGCTCCGCGGCGCGCGCCATGCCGATCAGGCGCGGCAGGATCCACGTGCTGAGCGCCTCCGGCACGACGCCGCGCCGGACGAAGACGAAGCCGATCCTCGCGCTCTCGGCCGCGAGCCGGATGTCCCACTGCAGGGGAAGCGTCGCGCCCACGCCCACGGCAGCGCCGTTGATCGCGGCGATGATCGGCTTGCGGACGTCCCAGGCCGCCACCGCGCGGCGCGGCTTCTGCCACGGCTGATCCGCCGGCGCGCCGCCGCGCTCGTACTCGGCCTCGGCCGTGCGGTCGAAGGACCCTCCGCCGCGCGCGAGATCGGCGCCCGCGCAGAAGCCCCGGCCCGCCCCCGTGACGACGATCGCCCGCACCGCGTCGTCGGCGTCGCAGGCCGCAAACGCCTCGTGCAGCTCGCGGCCCATGGTGGGTGTGTAGGCGTTCAGCCGCTCGGGGCGGTTGAGCGTGATCGTCGCAACGCCGTCGCTCGCCTCGAGCAGGATCTCGCGGTACTCCACCTGATTCTCGTCGACCGACATGCGGCGAGGCTACGCTTCGCCGCCTGCCGCTGGCAAGAACCGCCGGGACGGCGCGGCGGCAAGCGCCCGCGAGAGCCAGCCCATGGCCGCGGACGCCAGGGCGGCACTGACCCACTGGGCCTCGGTGAGCCCCAGGAAGACCGCCTGGTTGGTCCGCACGAACTCGACCAGGAAGCGCGAGACGCCAGCGGCCAGGAGGTAGGCGGCGAGGATCGTCCCGGGCTACGCCGGCCGGGCGCGCAATCGCCAGAGTGCCACGAAGACCAGGAGCGAAGCGGCCGCCTCGTAGAGTGGCGCGGGGTGGACGATCACTCCCGGTGGATGCGGCCACGTCGCGGTCCCGTGCACGTAGGCGACGCCCCAGGGGAGCGTCGTCGGCGTTCCCCAGTCGCCGTCACCCGCCAGGTGACAGCCCACCTTCCCCGCCGCGTAGCCGAGCGCGAGCCCCGGCGCGGCGCTGTCGGCGGCGAGGACCCATGCGACCCCGGCTCGCCGGATCGGCCAGGCGGTCATCAACATTCCGCCGAGCAGCCCGCCGTACCAGATGAAACCGCCGCGGCTCGTGAGGAGATCGAGCGGTGCAGCAAGGAAGTCTGGCCAGCGATGGATGATCAGCAGCAGTCGCGCGCCGACCATGCCACCGACGGCGCCTGCCGCGACCATCGACCAGGCGAGATCGCCCGGCGCGCCTCTGCGCGCCAGCTCGCCCTGCATCACGAACCCGGCCACGAGGAAGCCGAGCGCCATCATGACGCCGAACGAACCGATCGACAGCCGACCGACCTCGAAGAGAACGGGGAACACGCCGGCGGAGAGTACGTCCGGCCGCGGGCGCCTGTCCACGTCGAAGCGGCCGCCGCCTTGCCGGCCCGCGGACGCGCCGCTATCAGGGACGTCTTGATCCGCCCCCAGCTCCTCGGCCTCTTCTTCCTCCTCCTCGGCGGCGGGCTCGGGCTGCCCGTCCCCGAGGACCTGACGCTGCTCGGGGCCGGCATGCTCGCCAACCGCCACATCCTGCCCTTGCGCGACCTGATACCCCTCGCCTTCGCCGCCGTGATGCTAGCCGACTGGATCATCTACCTCGCCGGGCGACGGTACGGGGCGAGCATCGTCGCGCACCCCTGGCTGGCGCGACTGTTCGGCGCTGCCCGCATGGATGCCGTCCGTCACGCGGTCGAGCGGCACGGCGCGCGCGCCGTCTTCTTCGCGCGCTTCATGTTCGGTTTCCGCATCGCGACCTTCCTCGCCGCCGGCACCTTCGGCGTCTCCGCTCCGCGCTTCGCCGTCGCCGAGGCGGCAGGCACCGCGATCTTCGTGCCGGCGATGACGACCCTCGGCTTCCTCTTCTCCGACCGCGCCGAGCGCGTCGCGCGCAACGTCGGCGTGGTGCAGCACTGGCTCCTGCTCGCGGGCCTCGTCGGCCTCGCGCTCTATCTCGGGCTGCGGGCGTGGGCGACGCGCAGCGGCCTCGCCGGGGAGGGTCCGCTCACGCCCGGAGGGCGGTCTCGAGATGCGGCAGGATCGCCGCCCAGTCCGCCACCATCCCGAGATCGGCTGCCTTGAAGATCGGCGCCTTCGGGTTCTTGTTCACGGCGACGATGACGCCCGCGCGACGGAGCCCCACGAGGTGCTCCATGGCGCCGCTGACGCCGAGCGCCACGTAGACCCGCGGCGCGATGGCACGACCGGTCAGCCCCACCTGATATTGCTTCGGCAACCATCCCGCGTCCGTGACCTCGCGGGTGGCCGCGATCGCCGCACCGAGTCGCTGAGCGACCTCTCTGACGGCAGGCAGCGCCCCGGGACCGCCGATGCCCTTCCCCACGCCGAGGACGACGGCGGCGGAGTCCAGCGCGGCGGCGGCGTCCGGGAGGAGTTCCCGGCGGAGGACCTCCACCCGCCGGGCGACCTCGGGTACGGGGATCTTCTCGACGACGGCCCTCCGGGCGCGGTCGGGCTCGATCGCCCGCAGCATCCCCGGTCGCACCGTCGCCATCTCGGGCCGCGTGCGCGACACGATGGGCGCGACGACGGCGCCGCCGAAGGCCGGCTTGTGCTGCCGCACCCGTCCCTGGGCGTCGACGTCGAGGTCGATTGCGTCGCCCGTGAGCCCGAGCCCGAGCCGCGCCGCCACGCGGGGGGCGAGGTCTCGCCCGAGTGCGGTGGAGCCGAGCAGCACGAGGCGCGGCGCCCGCGCGCGGATCGCCTCTGCGAGCACCGCGGCGTGCGCGTCGGTGGTGTACGGGTCGAGTCCGGGGCCCTCGGCGACCAGCACGCGATCGGCGCCGGCCGCGGCGAGCGCCGCCGCTTCCGGCTCGGCTCGGCCGATGACCAGCGCCTCGACCGCCCCGCCGAGCCGCACCGCCAGCACGGCCGCCTTCGCGAGCAGCTCCGTCGTGACGGGACGCAGACCCTGCGGGCCGAACTCGGCTACCACCCACACCGGCGGCCCCGAGGGCGCGCTTCGCGCGGGCAGCGGTTCGCGCTCGCGCGCTGCAACCCCACCGGCCGCACCTAGGGCACGCAGCCGCTCGCGGAGGCCGCGCGCGAGCGCCTCGGGCGATTCGCCGCTCAGCACCTCACCGCGCCGGGCGACCTCGACGTGCTCGATCGCCATCACCTCCGTCGGCGAGCCCGCGAGACCCACGTCGTCGGGTGCGAGCCCGAGGTCGATCAGGCCGACGGTGGCAACCGGCTTGGTAGCCGCGGCCTGGCGTGCCGCCTTGGTCGGGAAACGCTCCTCGGCCAGGTCCTCGGCCGCCGTGACGACGGCCGGAAGTGGTCCCGCGACCGCCTCGAACCCGTCGTCGGCCTCCCGCTCCGCAGTGAAGCGGCGGGTGTTCGGGTCGACGCTAAGGCGGCGCACCGCCGTCGCCTGTGGCCAACCGAGCAGCTCGGCAACCTCCGGGCCCACCTGGCCGGTCTCCGCGTCGACGCTCGCCCGCCCGAGGAGCACGAGGTCGGGCGCCTCGCCGCGGATCGCCGCCGCGAGCACCCGGGCCGTCGCCAGCGTGTCGGAGCCGGCAAGCAGCGGGTCCTGCACGTGCAGCGCTCGATCGGCGCCGAGCGCCAGGCAGTCGACGAGGCCTTCGCGCGCCGCCGGCGGCCCCATGGTGAGCGCCACCACCTCCCCGCCGTGCGCCTGCCGGAGCGTGGCGGCCCCCCCGAGCGCCCGCACGTCGAACGAGCTCACCTCGCCGGGCACGCCCTCGCGCACCAGCCGCCGGGTCGCGGGGTCGAAGCGCAGCGCGGAGAGGACGGGCACGTACTTGACGCAGACGAGAATCCGCATGCGCCCGCCTTTCACCACATCTTGCCCGGGTTGAGAATGCCGCGCGGGTCGAAGACGTCCTTGATCGCCCGCGCGAGTTCGAGCGCCTCCCCGTGCTCCCGCGCGGCGTAGCGGCGGTTCCCGAGTCCCATGCCATGCTCTCCCGAGCACGATCCCCCGAGGCCGAGGGCCGCCTCGACGAGCGCATCGCGCACCTCGGCCGCAACTTCCTGCTCCGCCTCGGTGGCCCGGACGAGCACGTGAAGAATTCCGATTCCCGCATGGCCGAAGAGGTGGGCCTCGAGGCCGCGGGCGGCGGCCGTCGCCTCCGCCCGGTCGACGAGCTCCGGGAGCGCGCCGATCGGAATCGCCACATCGGCGCGCACGGTCGCCGCGCCCGGTCTGAGCGCCTCGATCGCGCGCGTCGCCTGCTCGCGGACGGCCCACGGGTTGCTGCCCGGGATCTCGAGCACCGAGCCGCCGGCATCGGCCACCACCCCCTCCACGGCCCGCCAGGCCTCGCCGACCCCCGATTCACTGCCGTGCACCTCGACGAGGAGGCACGGGGTCTCGGCCAGCCCGAACCCGCCGAGGCGGTTCAGGGCGTGGACGGTGCGCCGGTCGAGGAACTCGACGGCCGCGACGTCGATCCCGAAGCGGATCAGGTCGGCGGTCGCCGCGGCCGCGGCCCGTGCGTCCGGGAAGGCGAATCCACCCTGGCGGCGCGCGACAGGAAGCCCGGCCAGCGCGAGCGTCAGCTCGGTCGCGATCGCCAGCGTCCCCTCCGAGCCGACGAGGAGACCGAGCAGGTGGTAGCCCGAGGAGCTCTTGCGGCAGCGGTTGCCGAGACGGAGGACCTGGCCCGTGCCGGTGACCACGGTCGCCGCTCGCACGTGCTCCCGCGTCCCGCCGTACCTGACGGAGTAGATGCCGCTCGCGTTGTTGGCGACCATGCCACCCACGGTGGCGAGCTCGGCGCTCCCGCCGGGCGACGGCGGGAAGAAGAGTCCATGCGGGCGTAGCTGGCGATTGAGCGCCGCGTAGACGACGCCCGGCTGCACGTCCACCTGGAGGTCCGCCGGGCGCACCGCGACCACGGCCGTCATGCGGGAGCAGTCGAGCACGACGCCGCCACGCACGGGAATCGGGTTGCCCTCGAGGCTCGAGCCGGCGCCGCGCGCGGTCAGCGCGACGGAGTGCCGGTGCGCGACGCGGACGACGGCCGCGACCTCGTCGGTCGAGAGCGGCCAGACGACCACCTCGGGACGGGCGCCGGCAAGCGACGAGGCGTCACGCGACGCGGCCTCGAGATCCGCGGGACGGGTCGAGCAACGCCCGGGAAGAAGCTCGCCGAGCGCGCGGAGCACGGCCGGGTCTCTGCCGGGCGCCATCCTCGGCCGGGCTTACCGCCTGTGCCGGCGGCGGAACAAGGGCCCGTCAGAAATGGAACTCGAGGACCAGCCGGAGCACCTCCGCCGTGCCATTGAAGGGGCCCCGCTTCTCTTCATCGTATGCTGCGGACGCCGTCCAGCCCCCGTGCGGCTGTCCTATGAGGTCGAGAGCCACGAGGCGGTTTCGGTCGACGGGATCGACGAAACGGGGGGGCCCCGTGTCGACATCCACGGCATAGCCGTCGGGGATGGTGAGCCGATGCGGCAGCAGCGATATCGCGCCGGAGCGTGGCGGAGGTGACACCCTGAGCGGAGATGCGACGCTCGGCTCGGTGCGCGTCGCCTCTGCGGCCGCGACGCCGAGCGCCATGGCACTCACCAGCGGCAGGATCAGCTGAGCCTCGCCTTCAGCCAGCGCGATCGGTGCGATCAGCGCCTGGACGATCAGCAATGCCCCGAGGGCGTTGCGCGCTGCGGTATGCCGCGGCGCGAGGTTCATGAAGCAACTGGCGTACCGCGCGTGCCCGCGTCAGCAGAAGAGGCGGGATTGCAGCCACGTTGCATCGTGCAGCGCCACGGCAGCGACGTCGAGGTGCGCGAATTCCCGCGCACCGTCCTGCGGGAAATCCCCCACCGAGCTCGTCGACGAGCGCGGTGCTCTCAGATCACTCGTCGCATCTCTCTCTCCGCGCGGCGCGCCGGCAATGTGGACGGCAGGACGACGGTGAAGGCGCTCCACCCGCCACCGACGCGCGGTCCGGACCCGCCCGCTCACGCTCGGCGAGGTTGCCGCGCCGGCTTCGCCGGCCGCGGCATGACGTTCGCCTTATCCACGTAATGACGCACGCTCGCTTCCGATCCCGACCCGAGACGGAGTCTCGGGTCGGCTTCCTATCCGCCGAGCCGGTGTCGGAGCTCCTGCACTTCTTCCTCGAGCTCCTGCGTGCGGCGCGTGAGGCGCATCAGATAGACGAAGATCCCGACCCACACCGCGGTGTAGGCGGCGAACAGGTACGGCAAGAAGTTCACGCCACCTCCCCGCGGCGCGCGTCGAGCTCGCGTCTCAGCGCCGCCACCTCGTCCTCGAGCCGGGCTCCTCGAACTCGCAGATCCATGAACCACGCCGCCAGCAGGATGAGCGCCAGCGCCGACACGAGGAGCCCTACGCGCATCCAGGGGTCGACGAGCCCGGTCCCGCCCTCCGTTCGGGTGAGCACCGCCGGGTGGATGCCGCGGAGCAGCCTCACCGAGACGACGATCAGCGGGATGTCGAGCACGCCGACGACGCCGAGCACGGCCGCATAGCGGGCGAGCGCCGGGTCGTCGCCGCCGAACGTCCGCAGCATCAGGTAGCTCGCGTAGATCGCCCACAGGACGACCGTCATCGTGAGCCGGGGGTCCCAGGTCCACCACACCCCCCAGATGGGACGGGCCCATATCGGCCCGGTGACCAGCACGAGGGTGCAGAAGAGGACGCCGACCTCAGCCGCCGCGTACGCCAGGCGGTCGGCGGTCGGCGAGCCGTTCCACAGGAACACGGCGCTCGCCCCGGCGACCAGGAAGAAGCCGAGAAAGGCCACCCACGCCGAGGCGACGTGGAAGTAGAAGATGCGCTGCACGATGCCCATCTCAGCCTCGGTCGGCACGAGGAGGAAGACGATGGCCAGGGCGGCGAGCATCGTGAGGCCGGTGAGCGGGGGCAGGAGACGGCGCATCTCAGTCCCTCACAACATACGCGAAGAGGAGCCAGCCGGCCACCGCGAAGATCACGTCGAAGGCGGCGAGCACGCCGAGCCCGTCGCTCGCCGCGGCGAGTCCACCCACCAGGACCGCGCGGGTGGCCTGCACGGCGCCGATCAGGAGCGGCACGAGGAGCGGCAGGAGGAGCAGCGGCAGCATGACTTCGCGCGCCCGCACGCGCGTCGCGAGCGCCCCGAAGAGCGTGGCCAGGGACGCGAACCCGACGTTCCCGAGAAGACAGACGAGCAGCAGCGCCGGCAGGCGCGGGACGAGGTCCAGGTGGAGGAAGAGCCCGGTGAGCGGCACGACGACGGCCTGCGTGACGGCGAGCAGGACGACGTTCGAGGCGAGCTTCCCGGCGTAGATCGCGGCCGGGTCGAGCGGCGCCGACAGCAGGCCCGCCAGGCAGTCGTTCTCGCGCTCGAGGAGGAAGGCGCGCTGGACGCCGAGCAGCCCGGTCAGGACGAAGGCCCCCCAGAGGACGCCCGGGGCGAGCGTCGGCGCCGTCTCGGGCGAGGGGTCGTGCGCGAAGGTCAGGACGACCACCAGGAGCACGCCGAGGACGAAGACGCTCGAGATGCCCTCCCGCGTCCGCCACTCGATGCGGAGGTCCTTGGCGAGGATGGCGAGCGCGTCGCGCATCTCAGGCCCGCGGCGCAACCACGGCGCGGTAGGCCGCCACGATCACCGCCGCGTCGGCGCCTCGGCCGTCGTGCACCCAGGAGATGCGGCCCCGGTGCAGGATGGCCAGGCGGGACGCAATCGGCGCCGCACGCTCGACGTCGTGCGTGGCGAGGACGATCGAGTGACCGGCCGCGCGCAGCTCCAGGAGCTGCCGCTGCAGCCGCTCGACCGCGTCCGGGTCGAGGCCGCTGAAGGGCTCGTCGAGGATGAGCAGGTCCGGCTCGTGGAGGAGCGCCCGGGCGAGGGCCAGTCGCTGGCCCATGCCGCGGGAATAGGCGCGGACGGGCCGGCGCCCGGCGCCGTCGAGGCCCGCCCAGGCGAGCAGCCGGGCGATGCGAGCGGTCGCGTCGGCGACGCCGAACAGGCGGGCGTAGAACGCCAGGTTCTCGGCGGCGCTCAGCTCCGGATAGCAGGAGATCTCGTGCCCGACGTAGCCGACCCGGCGGCGCAGCGCCGCGGGGGCCCGCGTGGCATCGCGGCCGAAGAGGCAGAGCCGGCCGCCGGTCGGCGCGAGCAGCAGCGCCAGGATGCGCAGTAGGGTCGTCTTCCCGGCGCCGTTCGGGCCGAGCAGGATGACGGTCTCGCCGGCGTCGACCGTGAGGTCCACGCCGTCGAGCACGGTCAGCCCGCCGAAACGGCGGGCGAGGCCCTCGGCGCGGAGCGGCGGGCCGACCACTAGCGGACGACGGCGCCGGGCACGACCGGGTCGTCGGGGCGGAGGAGCACCACCCGGTCTCCATCCGAGGCCGCCAGCACCATGCCCTGGCTCTCGACGCCGCGGAGCTTCGCCGCCTCGAGGTTGGCGACCACCACCACCTGCCGCCCGACGAGCCCTGCCGGGTCGTAATGCGCGCGGATGCCGGCCACGAGCTGTCGCTCCTCCGTGCCGAGGTCGACGCGCAGCACGAGGAGGCGGTCGGCGTTCGGGTGCGGCTCGGCGGCCCGCACGGTCCCCACCCGTAGCTCGACGGCGCGGAACTGGTCGATCGTGATCATCCCCGCCCCTCCTTCTCGAGCGCGGCCATCGCGGCCAGCGCCTGGGCCTCGAGACGCGCGCGCAGCGTCGCGAGGTCTTCGTCCGACAGCTTGCCCATGCGGTGGTCCATCTCGGCCTCGCGGATCGCGGCGAGCGCCTGCCGCTTCTGGCGCTCCCAGCGCGCCCGCTCCGAGGCGTCGTCACCCGGGGCGCCGGTCCGCGCCGGCCGGAAGAGGGGGGCCACCACGAACAGCGAGGCGATCAGGATCACCATGAGGCCGGAAACGAAGAGCGCCGGGGCGTAGGTCATTCGGCGTCGAACTCGGCGAGCTCGCGGGCGAGCCGCGCGCGTAGCCCACCGTCGATGTCCGAGGGTGGCGCGACGGGAGCCGGCGCGGATGCGCGCGCACCCCAGCGCCGGATCGTCACGGAGAGCACGAGCGCGCCCGCGAGGACGGCGGCGAAGGGCGTGACCCAGGCCAGCCAGTTGAAGCCGTGGAAGGTGGGCGACGAGAGCACCTTCTCGCCGTAGCGGCGGCGGAAGGCGTCGAGGATCGCCTCCTTCGTCTCCCCGGCCGCCAGGCGCTCGCTGATCTCCTTCTTCATCGGCTCGCCGGAGCCGCACTGGAGGTGATTGCAGGCGTGGACGGTGAGACCACACCCGCACTGGCAGGTGAGCGCCTCCTCGACCTCCTGCTGGGTCGTGGCGCGCGCGGCCGGCGCCGCTGCGAGGAACAGGGCCACCGCCAAGAGAGCCGCCGCCCGCACGCTCAATCCGTCGCCGCCCGCACCCCGGCGAGCGCGTAGGCGGGCTCGCGCCGCTCGGCCGGCGTCGGCCACATCGTGACCGTCGTGCCGAGGGCCATGATGATGCCGCCGATCCAGATCCACGACACCAGTGGGTTCACGTACGCGAGGATCGTCACCAGCCCGGACTCGTCGTCGTAGGAGCCGAGGACCAGGTATAGATCCTCGGTGAGCGTCGAGCGCATCGCGACCTCAGTGGTCGGCTGCTGGGGCTTCTTGTAGAAGCGCTTCTCCGGCGCGAGGGTCGTGACCGCCTTGCCGTCGCGCCACACCGAGACGACGGCGGCGAGCCGCGAGACGTGCGGGTCGTCCTGCTTGGTGATCCGCTCGTAGCGGAGCGTGAACTTCCCCGCCGCCGTTTCCTGGCCGGGGGCGAGGGTCTGCTGCACCTCGACGCGGAAAACGCTCGACGCCGCGACGCCGACGAACACCGCGACGACCCCGACGTGGATGATGTACCCGCCGTAGCGCCGTCGGTTCTTCCCGACCAGCCGGCTGAGCGCGCGCCCCGGACTCTCGTGCAGCATCGCCTGCCGCGCCCGCATCCCACGCCAGAACTCCTGGACGATCGTGCCGAGCACGAAGGCGCCGAGCGCGAAGGTCGAGTGCGCGTAGCCGAGCGGGACGCCGACCAGGCCGAGTGCCAGTGCCGCGACCAGCCCCGCGCCGACGGGCCCCGCGAAGGCACGCCAGAGGTTCCGCGGCGAGGCGCGCCGCCACGCGATCACCGGTCCCACCCCCGCCAGGAAGAGGAGCGCGATGCCGAGCGGCGCGTTCACGCGGTTGAAGAAGGGCGGCCCGACCGTGATCTTCACGCCCCGCACCCACTCGGAGACGACCGGGAAGACCGTGCCCCAGAAGACCGCGAACGCGATCCCGACCAGCACGAGGTTGTTGAAGAGGAAGGCCGACTCGCGCGAGAGGAACGACTCCACCGTCGCCTGCGTGCGGAGCTCGGGCAGCCGGTAGGCGAGCAGGCCGCCCGCGACCACGAGCACGAAGAGCAGGAAGCCGATGAAGAACGGGCCGAGCCCCGACTGCGTGAACGAGTGGACGGAGGAGATGACGCCGCTGCGGGTGAGGAACGTGCCGAAGATGGTGAGCGAGAAGGTGAGGAGCACGAGCACCATGTTCCACACCCGGAGCATGTCCTTCTTCTCCTGGATCATCACCGAGTGGAGATAGGCGGTCGACACCAGCCAGGGCATGAAGGCCGCGTTCTCGACCGGATCCCACGCCCAGTAGCCGCCCCAGCCGAGGACCTCGTAGGCCCAGCGCGCGCCGAACAGATTGCCGAGTGACAGGAAGAACCACGAGAAGAGCGACCACCGCCGCACGCTACGGATCCACTGGTCGCCCAGCCGCCCGGTGGCGAGCGCCGCGATCGCGAACGCGAACGGCACGGAGGCGCTCACGTAGCCCGTGTAGAGCGACGGGGGGTGGATCGTCATCCAGTAGTTCTGGAGGAGGGGGTTCAGATCGGCGCCCTCGCGGGCCGCGATCGGGAGGCGCTCGAACGGATCCGTCACGAAGGTGAGGAGCCCGAGGAAGAACGCGGCCGTCGTCATGAGCGTCGCGGTGACCCACGGCATGAGCTCGCGGTTCCGCTCGCGGTTCTGGAGCTGCACGATGGTCGTGAAGAGGGTGAGCATGAAGGCCCAGAAGAGGAGCGAGCCCTTCTGGCCGCCCCACAGGGCGGCGACCGTGTAGCGCAGCGGCAGCGTGCTCGAGGAGTACGCGGCGACGTACTCGAGCGAGAAGTCGTGCTGGACGAGCGCGCGGAGGAGGATCGCGACCGCGACGACCACGAGCGCGAAGACCGCATACGCCGCGTGCTCGCCCGAGCGGACCAGATGGCGCCGGCGCCGGAGCGCCCCGAGGATCGAGACGCCCGTCGCGTAGGCCGCGAACAGCAGCGCGAGACAGATCGCGAGCCGGCCGAGCGCGGGCATCCTGCCCTAGGACCCCGCTTTCGCGGGCTCGTACTTGGACGGGCAGCTGGTCATGATCTGGTGCGCGGCGAGACGCCCGCCCGAGTATCGTCCCTCGATCACCACCTCGCGCCCCTCCGAGAACATGTCGGGCAGCACCCCCCGGTAGCCGACGGGCACGGGGTTCGAGTCGTCCTGGTGCGCGAGGTCGAAGGCGAGGTCGTTCGTCCGCGGGTCCCAGTGCACGCTCCCGTGGCGCACCCAGCCCTTGACGCGGAGGTCTTCGTCGGCGTGCGCCTCGCGGCTCGAGAGGAACTCGTCGAGGCTGAAGTAGTACATCGACGTGGTGCGCACGCCGGCGTAGATCAGGTACGACACGGCGCCGGCGATCAAGACGGCGCCGACGATGAAGCGGCGTTTTTCGAGCACGGTAGGCCTCGTCCCGCGGCCAAGCTCGAAGCTTACGGGAAGGGTTCCAGAGTCGCAAGGCGACGATGCCGTCCCTTCCGTCGCGCGGTGTACGGGTTTCCCCTAGGCTCAGCGCGACCCCATGGCCGCCCGCCGGCATCCGAGCGCGCGTCGTGCCAGGAAGACCCGGCGCGCGAGCGGCGACCCGCGCGCCGTCCGCCCGGTCAGTGCCCCGCGTTCACCAGGGCCGCGACCGTGAACCAGTCGTCGGTGACGCCGGCCTTCTCGCCCTGGTGGTAGTACCAGCCCTGCTCGCCCGGGAAGCGCGGGCTCGGCAGCGACGCCTTGGTCGCGTGCTCGAGCTGCATGTCGATCATGACGATCGCGGGCGCGAACGGCAGCTCGTCCTCGTACTCGATCACGTTGGCGCCCTCGAAGGCCTTCTTCCGGTAGCTCACGTCGTTGATCCAGATCTTCCAGAGCTCGCCCGAGCGATCGTAGATGTCGGTGTACGGGATGCCCCAGGTCTCCTTGTCGATGAAGAGAACGCGCTTGCCGTAGGCGTACTGCGGCAGCTTCGAGACGCCCTCGAGCACGTAGACGTGCCGCTTCTCCCACACCTCGTCGAACGCCCAGTCGACCTTCTCGTGCCACTTCACCGGGTAGTGCTGGGCGTGGAGGATGCCGAGCAGGTCGCGCTCGCCGAGGAACTTCCAGTCCATCCAGCCCACCTGGCCCGAGTAGCCGTAGTAGCTGTCGACGTCGGTGTCCTGGCCGAAGAGGGCGTCGGAACGCTGCGCGGTGGAGAGCCGACGGACACGGCGGAGCGAGGGCAGGTAGAGCCACGAGTCGTCCTGCTTGTCGGGGGAGGTATACCGGTTCCCGAGCGCGCCCACGCCCTTCAGGTCGTAGGGCTCGAGGATCGGGTAGAGGCCCTGCTGGGCGCGATACCCATTGGGATTCGGCTTCTCGGGCTTGGGGTCGACGTACAGCCGCCCGGTCCAGAAGAGCCGCCGGAAGTGATCCAGGAGGAAATGGCGCTCGACGGTGAGCGGCCCGTGGTCGGCGACCGCGCCGGTGTCGGCGTCGAAGTTCCGGAGATCGGTGTCGTCGAGGCCGTTCACGTAGCCGTAGTCGTAGTTGAACATGATCTTGATGACGAACTGCGGGTCCTTCGCATCGGGGCTGGGGAACGGCTGGCCGGCGACGTAGTTCTCCATCGTGCGCCCGTCGGCGGAGAGCTTCACCTGCGAGGCGTACTTCTCGGTGGCCTCCTTGTAGGCGCGCGGCCACTC
>Ga0070699_100001457_pt1 | contig 21703 bp, 22 predicted proteins | sample KBSK1503metaG_FD_65473 | JGI IMG/M metagenome (GOLD analysis project Ga0070699, IMG submission 65473) | Corn, switchgrass and miscanthus rhizosphere microbial communities from Kellogg Biological Station, Michigan, USA - KBS K1-50-3 metaG | ecosystem: Host-associated > Plants > Roots >...
CCGGGGCCAGGGCGACGACGGCCAGCCCCGCAGTTCCATCGTGGTCATTGTCGCGACCGACGCGCCGCTGCTTCCCCATCCGCTCGCCCGGCTTGCCCGCCGGGTCCCTATGGGACTGGGACACCTGGGCAGCTGGGCCAGCAATTTCTCCGGCGATCTCTTCCTCGCCTTTTCGACCGCGAACCACAACGCCTCGCAATCCGACACCGCGACCATCGCGACCTGGCCTAACGAGCGCATGGACCCGCTGTTCCGAGCGGTGATCGAAGCAACGGAGGAAGCGGTGGTCAACGCCATGCTTGCGGCGGAAACGATGGTAGGCGCCAACGGTGTGCGGGTGACCGGACTGCCCGGGTCTCTCGTCGTCGACGCGCTCAAGAAGGCGGGCCGGATGCACTGAGGTCATCGAGCGACGACCACACGACCTCGTAGTGGTTGACCGTCAGGTCGCGATTCACCAGGAACCGGTCGTCTTCGGGATAGAACCTCGCCCGGCCGATGTCGCTCCCGGCAAACGCCTCGATCGACTTGCGCGACTCCCAGAGCGACAGGATCAGGAACTCGCACTCATTTCCCAGGATCCGCCGAAAGACCGTCGCGCCCCGGTTCCCCGGAGTGGTTCGATAGTTGGCCAGGCCGGTCTCCTCGAGGTACGCGAGGTAACGATCGGCGTCTTCCGCCCGCACGGCGCCCCGCCAGGTCCGGGCGATCACCACAACGCCAGCAGCGCAGCGGCGAGGTCGCGCAGCCGGGTCGCCCAGGTCCGCTGCTTCACCACGTCCGGAACGCGGAAAGTATCTGAGTTGACGTTGATCATATAACCCCTTTAACTGTGTATATGGGTTGAATTCTAGTCGGGGATCCTAACTTGTCAATGGCGTTATACAGGTTAGATTGTATGATAACAAGGAGGGGAGTTGGAGTTCCGATTCATTGCCGGGTCTCCGGCGCTGGACTTTGTGAATACCGTCGATTGGGAAGGTGATACGCCTGCGGAGAGCGAGCGGCTCACCGACTATGCGACTCTGCTCGAATGGGCGACGACCAGCGGGACCATCGAGAAGAAGGGTGCCGCCAAACTCGCTACCCTGGCGAAGGCCGACCCGTCCGCGGCAGCCCGGGCGTACGGGGCCGCCCTCCGGGCCCGGGCTGCCATCCGCACCATGATGCGAGAAACGGCGGAAGCCGGGAGGCCATCCCGGGCCGCCGCCGAGGCGTTCAACCGCCTGCTCCGCTCGGCGCTGGCCCATGCGGCGGTGAATCCTCAGGGCACTGCGCGCTGGTCATGGGAAGACGCCAACGAAGATCTCACGTCGCCGCTCTGGCCGGTGCTCTGGTCCGGCGCGGAGCTGCTTGCCTCAAAGGAGGCGTCTCTGATCCGGGAGTGCAGCGCCGATCGTTGTGGCTGGATGTATGTGGACCGGAGCCGGCCCGGGAATCGGAGATGGTGTGAAATGGAGACCTGCGGGAACCGGGCCAAGGCCCGGCGGCATTATGCGCGGACGAAAACCGGGTAAGGCGCGATCATTCCCAGGTCTTGGGCTCCGCCTCGGTCTCCTGCAGCAACCGCTGGTAGCTTTCCCACCGATCCCGCGCAATATCGCCCGACTCCACCGCGGCCAGCACCGCGCAGCCCGGCTCGATCAGATGCTTGCAGTCGGGATACTTGCAGCGGTCGATCCGGTTCCGCATCTCGGGGAAGCAGCTGGCCATCTCGCGGGGCACCACGCCCCACAGTCCCACCTCGCTGAATCCCGGGGTATCCACCAGGAACCCGCCACCGGATAGGGGGATCATCACCGCGGTGACCGTGGTCTGCACGCCTCGCCGGCTGCGTTCGCTGATGGCACCGACCCGGAGCGAGAGCCCCGGCTCCAGCGCGTTCACCAGGCTCGACTTGCCCGCCCCCGACGGTCCGGTCAGCACCGTGGTCCTTCCCTTCAAGTGTTCTCGAATTGCTTCGACACCCATGGCGCCCTTCACGCTCGCGCGCAGCACCGGGTAACCGGCCCGCAGGAATCGCTGGGCCAGCGCTTCTCCGGCATCGAGGTCCGTCTTGTTGAGCAGGACGGCGGCGGGGAGACTGTTGACTTCGGCGATGACGAGGAGCCGGTCCAGCAGCTGGGGAATCGGCGCCGGATCGACGCTGGCGGTAACGACCAGGACTTCATCGATGTTCGCCGCGATGGGCTTGTTGCCCCGGCCGTGGGGCATCCGCCGTTCCAGCAAGGTGCGCCGAGGCTCGACGGCGGCGATGCCGCCCTCATCGAGCTCCACCCGGTCTCCCACGACGATCCGCGACTCGCCCCGCTTGACCTTGCCACGCAGAACGACGTTGACCTCGCCCTCCTCAGTGGAGACTCGGTAGCTCGAGCCGTCCCGGGCCAGTACCGTTCCGGCGACGGTCACCATTCCCCCGGAGCGGCGGCGATCGCTTCGTCCAGTGCGGCCTTGACGTCATAGAGCGAAAGCACGCTGATCCGCTCCTTCGCCTCCTCCGGCGTCCGGCCGAACGTGAGCCAGCCGGTTTCCACATGACCGACTGGACGATCGCCCCCCGACGACCAGCGGACAAACAAAAGCGCGGCTCCATAGAGTCCGCGCTCGTCCGGTTCCTCGGCGATATAGATCCCGACTGAGTAGGAGTTGCCGTCGCTGCCGCCGAAGGCGGCGGCACGCTCATGCTTGCGCATGTACCCGCCCAGCGTGATCTCCGGCTCGCTCACCGCCGCTTCACCGACTCCTTCATGATGTTGCCCAGCATGAACATGATGTTGGCCGGCCGCTCGGCCAGCCGGCGCATCAGGTAGGGATACCACTGGCTGCCGAACGGAATGTAGACCCGCATGTTGAACCCCGCCTGCCGCAGCTGCTCCTGGAGATCCCGGCGGACCCCGTACAGCATCTGGAACTCGAACCGGTCGGCGGGAATGTTGCGCTGCTTCACGAACTCACGGGCGTGCTTGATGATCGCCTCGTCGTGGGTGGCGATCCCGGGATAATTCCCCCGCTCCAGCAATCGCTCCAGCAGGGCGACGTAGTTCCGGTCCACGTCCTTCTTGTCGGGAAAAGCGACGTCCGGTGGTTCCAGGTAGGCGCCTTTGCAGAGCCGCACCCGCACTCGCTTTTCGATCAGCTGGTTGATGTCGGCTTCGGAACGGCGGAGGCAGGACTGGATGACTACGCCGGCCACGGCGGAGTAGTCGTTGAACAGCCGGTTATAGAAGAAGTCCAGGGTGCGCTGGGTGTACTCCGAGCTTTCCATGTCGAGCCGAACGAAGGTATTGAGCCGCTTCGCCTCGTCCAGGATCGCCTTCAGGTTGCCGAAGCACTCCGCTTCGCCGATATCGAACCCCATCTGGGTCAGCTTGAGCGACACATTGGCATTGACACCGGTCTCCGCAATCCGTTTCAGCATGCGGAGGTACTCGTCGCGCGCGGCGGCGGCATCGCTGGGCTGGGTGACGCTTTCCCCCAGCAGGTCGAGCGAAGCGCTGATGTTCTTGCGGTTGATTTCGCGGACCGCGTCGATCGCGGTGTCGACCGTTTCGCCGGCCACAAACCGGGAGGCGAACTTGCGGGCCAGGCCATTGCGCTTGATGAAATTGAAGATGCGCTGCCGTTCAGAAAGCCAGAGGAGCGCTTTGCGCATTAGACCCGGATATCGGTGAGGATTGTAGAGCTTATGGCTTATGGCGTAGGGCAACTTCGGGCAGACAGTCGCCGGGTCCCTGCCCAGACGCTCAAACCCTCGTCAGGATTGCCAAACGCTATACGCCATACGCTGTCTTTGTCTGCACCGAACCTAGCCTACCCTCCTGAAGCTGTGAAGTCGCCGGGGCTGTATCCTGACAAGGTGTAACGTGCGAAGAACCCCGCGGCCTGGTCGAGGTCGACCTCGGAAACCCGGCCCGCTCCCAGGCGGCGGGCGCCGGCCAGGCCGATGGCGACCAGGTCGCGCGCGACGCTGCGGATGGCTTCGTCCCGGAGGCCGGCCGCGGCCGCCACCGGCAACAGGTCGCGGTTAGGGGAACCCAGCAGGTCATTCGCGGTGCCCAGACTGTCCCGGTCGTACAGCAGGCCGCTCACCAGTACGATCGGCGCCCCATACCAGGCCGGCGGCAAGGCATCGATACAGCGCAGCTCGAGGTAGCCGCGCGGACGCACGTCGGGAAACAGGGTAGTCAGGTGCTCGTGCCAGTCTTCCATGCTCACGTTCCCGGCGGTCCATCGCTCGATGAACGCAGGGTAACGATCCGGCGCGGCGTCCAGCAGCATCGCCGGCGCATTGAGTGCGAAGTCCAGGTACTCGTCCTCGGCCACCGGACCCGCGGGGAGAATGCCGGTGCGGGCCGGATCCAGTGCCCGCCAGGTCATGGCGCGGGCGCTGGCGAGGCCGGTGTCGGCGCCGGCGTAGCGGCGGGAATTGGCAAACATCGCGGTGAGGTACGGTGCCGCGGCGTTGAGCACCCGCCAGCGCAGCATGTTCTGGTCGCCAAAATCGAAATTGAGATGGAAGGCGGCGGTTTGCCGCATCATCCGGATGCCGGCGGGCCCGATGCTATTGAAATACCGGGCCATCCGCACGTAGCGCTCGGCGAAGAGCTGGGGAGCTGCCCGGGCGATGTCATTGTGCGGATCCAGACCGATGTCGAGCAGAAGTATTCCGTGCTCCAGGGCCCGGTTGCGAAGCGGCTGGATCACGTCACGAAGCACCTGGAGCACCGCCGACGGCTCGGCCGCGGCGGTACTGAACTCGACCTGGCCGCCAGGCTCGAATGAGAGGGTGCCCCGGCCCGGTATCCGGAAGCGTGGAGTCCCCTTGGGAGACACCTCTTCGACCCAACCCAGCGGTTCGCCGTAGCGGCGGAGGACGCCGCGGGTCGAGACCCCTTCGCCTTCGATCGGACAGGGCCGCAGGCTATCGACACGGAGCGCCAGCAACTCGATCTCGGCGCCAACCAGGTCCGGCCGAGCCTGCTGGTCTGCACCCAGGTTGAACGCATTGGCCCGAAGATCCTCGCGGAGCGGTGCCACCAGCTTGCCGTGGCCCATCAGCCGGGCCCGGCGCCGCACCGTGGCAAGGTTCGCGGTCATCAGCGCATACCAGCCGCGTTCGTCGGTCGCCCACTTCTCGATGACCAGACCCGCGGCACCCAGCAGCTCTTCCAGGGCGCGGCGGCTGAATTTGCGGCTGATCTCAGTCCGGATGGATTCGCCTTCGCGGAAGATCACCTCGCCCATCCCCGGAATCGGGACGCCGTGGCGCCGGTTGGCGATGAGGTGCATCTCGACCCGGGACAGCACCGGGTTGAAGAAGGCCTGGTGCCGAAAATCCCGCTCGTCGAACTCGGCGCCCAGCTCCCGGTTCAAGACCCGCAAGATGTTGAGGTTGAACTTCGCGGTCACCCCACGGGCGTCATTGTAGGCCGCCTCGAGCACCGAGCGGTCCTTGACCAGGTCGGCCCCCATGAGAAAGCGGTCACCCGGCTGCATGCCGGCCGCGATCCGGGTGAGCAGGGCCACGGCGTCGTCATCTTCGAAATTGCCGATGGTGCTGCCCAGGAAAGCGAAAAGCGCGGGCCGAGGCATGGCGCGCGGCAGATTCAGCTCCCGGGTCATGTCGGCGACCGCGGTGATCACGCGGAGACCGGGATACTCCTGGCGCAGCCGGCGCGCGGTTTCCTGGAGGAAATCGGCGCTCACGTCGATCGGGACATAGGTGACCGCGTCGCGAGTGTCCCGCATTGCGTTCAGGACGATGCGGCTCTTTTCAGCGCTGCCCGCCCCCAGTTCCAGCAGCGCCAGCGGATTCGCCTCGCGCACCCAGGCCGGCACCAACTGCTCCAGCATCGCCCGCTCGGTGCGGGTGAGGTAGTACTCCTCGAGCCGGGTGATCTCCTCGAATAGCCGGGAGCCTCGCGCATCATAGAAAAACTTGGGCGAGAGTTCCTTTTGCTCCCGGGACAGGCCATGCCGGACTTCCGCCAGGACCGTTTGGTTCGGGGCCCGCTGGGCCGATTGCCGGGTATCACGCATCGCGGGCGCAGCGGAAACCGCTGAAGATCTGGCGGCGGATCGGGTAGTCCCAGTTTCGGAACGTGTTGCGAATGGCACCCGGCCGAGTAGCCCAGGATCCACCCCGGAGAACCTTGTATTCGGCTCCGAAGAAGACCTCGGAATACTCCCGGTATGGAAAACTCTGGAACCCGGGGTAACCGGAGAAGTCGGAGGAGGTCCATTCCCAGACGTCGCCGATCATTCCATAACACCCGATCGGTGAGAGGTTCTTCGGATAGGCGCCGATCGGTGCCGGTTCGAAGCCAAGCTGGTCCAGGTTGGCCAGCTCGGGCGTCGGCTCCTGATTCCCCCAGGGGAATTTCTGCTTCGCCCCTGAGGCCGGATCCCACGACGCGGCCGCCTCCCACTCGGATTCCGTCGGCAACCGCTTGCCGGCGAACCGGGCAAACGCTTCCGCTTCGTAATAGCAGACATGGCACACCGGAACCTCCGGATCCACCGGCGTCACCCGATCCATATAGCGGGTCCGCCATTGGTCTGCTTCCCGGTGCCAGTACATCGGCGCGACCAGTTTCTCCCTGGTTCGCCAGGCCCAACCCGCCTCCGACCAGAATTCCGGGCGCTCATATCCGCCGGCCGCGATGAACTTGAGATACTGGCCGTTGGAAACCGGGGCCTGGTCGATCCAGAACGGCCGGATCCGCTGCCGGTTGAGCGGCCGCTCGTTGTCGTAGGCTTCGGCCTGGTCGTCGGTGCCGATCTCCACCATGCCGCCGGGAAACCGCACCATATTGCCCAGCGGATCGCAGGCGGTCTCGCCCTCCAGCGGGCGCGCCTCCGGCAGCGGAATGCGGCGCGCAGGATGGTAGGCCTCGCCCTGCTTCAACTGCAGGGTCTGCAGGATGGTCTCGTTGTGCTGGTACTCGTGCTGGGCCACCATGTGATAGACGTAACCGTCACGCAGCAGCGGCCGATCACTGTCGAGGTCGACTTCGGCCAGTTTTGCCAGGGTCCGCTCCCGCACTTCGGCCAGGAGGCGGCGGCAGTCGTCGATCGTCGGCAGCGGCAGGCCGCCCCGTACCGCGCGCGGGTTGCTGAACGGATCGAAAATGCCGGAGAGTCCCTCGGTGCCGCTGCCCCCACTCTCGATGTTCTGTACCAGCCACACATCTTCGAAATGCGCGATATGGCCCAGGTCCCAGACCACCGGGCTCATGAGCGGGTTATGCTGGATCCGGAGGTCCAGGTCGGTCACCGGGCTGACCAGTTGCAGGGTCCGGGACCGGGCCTCCTCCAGGATTCTGGAGAAAAGCTCTTGACTGAGCTTGAGATCGGCTCGAGCAGTCATGGCACGATTGAGGGCTGGAGAAGCGTGAACGTATTGGGGAACTGTCTGACTATAACGCATATACATCACACTTCGGTTCCCAGCCAGTGTCGTAGCGCACATTCGCCCGACGGGCCCGGAGGGCGAGGGAAATGGCAAGTCATTTGCTGGCCTGTGGTTAGGATCGGAAACCGAGCCGGGGATTGAAGGGCGTGAGGGGATCGAGAGAATGGTGGGATTGAGATTGGGAGTCGAGCAACGAAGATTGATAACAGCTTCAATTCCTCAATCCCTTCAATCCCGTCAATTCCCTAATCCCATGTCCGACCAGATCAAGAAGTCAGAAGCCGAGTGGAAGGCTCAGTTGACCCCGGAGCAGTACCGAGTCGCCCGTCAGAAGGGGACCGAGCGGGCTTTCACCGGCGAATACTGGGACAATCATGACGCCGGCATGTACCGCTGCGTCTGCTGCGGGGAGCCGCTGTTCTCCTCCGACACCAAGTTCGATTCCGGAACCGGATGGCCCAGCTTCTCGGCGCCCGCCACCGCCCAGGGGGTCGAAAGCGAGAGCGACAGCAGTCTCTTCATGCAGCGAACCGAGGTGCACTGCGCCCGGTGTGCCGCCCACCTCGGCCACGTGTTCGATGACGGGCCTGCACCCACGGGCCTGCGGTACTGCATCAATTCCGCTTCGCTCAAGTTCGAGCCGAAGGGCGGTGCGGGTGGGTGAAGCGGCGCTCGAAGCAATCGGCGTAGTCCGGCGCTACGGCACCGTCACCGCACTGGATGGAGTTTCCCTCGCCGTGGCCCCGGGCGAATGCGTGGCGCTGGTGGGAGAAAGCGGCTCCGGTAAGACCACGTTGCTCCGCTGTTTCAACCGGATGGTGGAACCGGACGCCGGCCGGGTGCTGGTGAACGGGGCCGATGCCGCCGGGGTCGATCCGATTCAGCTGCGCCGGCACACCGGCTACGTGCCGCAGGAAGGCGGTCTGCTTCCACACTGGCGGGTTCTCAGGAACGCCGCGCTGGTTCCCTGGCTACTGGGAGAACCTGATGCCTCGACTCGCGCCGGGGCTGCCCTTGAGCTGGTAGGGCTGCCGGCTGGTCAGTACGGCAATCGCTGGCCTTCCGAGCTTTCCGGCGGCCAGCGGCAGCGGGTCGCGATCGCCCGGGCGCTGGCATCGGATCCCCCGGTCATCCTGCTGGACGAACCCTTCGGCGCCCTGGACGCCATCACCCGCGGGGATCTCCAGGAGAGCTTCATTGCGCTCCGCCGCCGGATTCACATCACCACGCTGCTCGTCACCCATGATTTGAACGAAGCCGTGCGGCTGGCCGATCGGATCGGGGTAATGCGGAAGGGCAAGCTCGAACAGCTGGCGCCCCCGCGCGAGCTGATCGCCCACCCCGCCACCCCGTACGTTCAGCGCCTGCTGCAGCGGGCCGGGATGGTGCCGGCATGAAGCGGACGATGGTCGCCTGGCTGATCGTGGGCGCATTCCATGCACCCCTGCATTCGCTTCTGCACGCCCAGACCTCTCCCCGCCCCGTCATCGTCGCATCCAAACCGTTCGGCGAGTCCTACCTCCTCGCGGAAATGTTTGCCCAGGTGCTGGAAGCCCGGGGCCTGAAGGTGGACCGCCGGCCCGGCCTGGGCGCCACCGAGATCGCCTTCGCCGCGCTCCGCGAGAATGCGATCGACGTCTTCCCCGAATACACCGGCACCGCGCTGGTCGCCATCCTCAAGCAGCGTCCGATCGCCGACCGGCAGGAGGCATTCCGCACCGTGCAGCGGGAATTCAGCACCCGGTACGGCATGCGCTGGTTGCCGCCGCTCGGCTTCGAGAACACCTACGCCATCGCGGTGCGGCGGGAAACCGCCCTGCAGTATCATCTGAAGACGCTGTCGGATCTCGCCATGGCGGCTCCGCTGCTGACCGCTGGCTTCACTCCGGATTTCATCGGCCGCAGCGATGGGCTGCCGGGCCTGGCGCGCGCCTATGGCTTCAAGCCTAAACAGGTGCGATCGCTGCTTCAGGCGGTGAAGTACCAGGCACTGGCTGAAGGCAACGTGGACATCATCGACGGCTATTCCACCGACGGCCTGCTCGCCAAGTACGACCTCCTGGTTCTGGATGACGACCGGCACTTCTTCCCGCCCTATGAGGCGGCGGCGGTACTGAGTGCCGCGGTTCAAAAAGATGTGCCCGGAGTCGCCGCAGCCTTGAGCGAATTGTCCGGGAAGCTGGACGTGGTGACGATGCGGAGGCTCAACCGACGGGTCGAGGTGGACGGTGAGCAGATTCCGGTGGTGGCACGGGACGCGCTGGTCGGGCTGGGCATCCTCCGATCGGACTCGAGCAGCCAGGTCAGCCGCGGCGGGACTGGTGGATTCCTCTCCTACATGTGGGGCCGTCGAGCCCAGATCCTCTCGCTCACCGGCCGCCACCTGGTGCTGGTCGCGGTCTCGCTGCTCGCCGCGATCCTGGTCGCGATCCCGCTGGGCCTGCTGCTGGAGCGGACCCGGGGCAGCGCGGAGGGAGTGATCCGCAGCGTGGGTCTCATGCAGACCATCCCCAGCATCGCGCTGCTTGCCTTCATGCTGCCGCTGCTCGGAATCGGACTGGTCCCCGCCCTAGTCGCCCTCTTTCTCTACTCGCTCTATCCGATACTCCGCAACACCTACAGCGGCGTCCGCGATGCCGCCCCGTCGGCGGTCGCCGCCGCTTCGGCTCTGGGCATGACGCCGCACCAGGTCCTCCGCCACGTTCGGCTGCCGCTCGCCGCGCCGGTCATCATGGCCGGCATTCGCACCGCGGGCGTGATCACGGTCGGAACCGCTACCCTGGCCGCGTTCATCGGCGCCGGCGGACTGGGCGATCCGATCGTCGCCGGCCTGGCGCTGTCGGATACCCGGATGATCCTGTCCGGCGCCCTGCCAGCGGCCCTGTTGGCCCTGGGCGTAGACCTGGTACTGGGCTGGGTAGAGCGAGGGTTGCGGATAGAAGGTTTGAAATAGCAGAGACTGTCATTCCGAGCGGAGCGAGGAATCTTGCCAGCCTGAGCCAGATCCCTTGCTCCCCTCGGGAGGACAGATTAACCCGCGATCCGCACCTGATTCGGCAGACGCAGCTCCTTCCGCCGTTCTACGAAAACTGACGCCGGGGACGCGGCGCCGAGCAGCGACGCCAGCTGACGGTCGGCCACGCGCGCGCGGGTGCGCTGGTACACCATGTGCGCCGTCGCAAGGGGCAGGCGTTGGGTACGGATGTAGTGACCCACCGCTTCGTCCACCCAGATCACTTCCTGAAGGATGCCCGCCACAGCGAATGCATTGGTCACGTGGGTTTCCAGGAGAGCCTCCTGGGCCCGGGCACCCGCAAGCCGGGCGAGCTGGAGAGTGGAGTCGTCGGCTTGCCGCCGCTGGCGAAAAGCCTCCAGAAAGAGGTCGAGCCGGAACCGTCGAAGCATGAGGAAGGGAGAGGGTTGGCGAGCCACCGGCGGAAATCCATCCAGGTCGAGCAACACCAGAGTCCGGCTCACCACGGCATCCTCCATCGCCATGGGAACCGGCACCACGCGAAAATAGAGCTCGAGGGCATCGATTACGGGAACCCGGTGGGAGAATTCCCGGGTGAACTGCAGAGCCTGCACCTGGTGGGTTTCGATCAGGGCTTCGCGAGCTGTCGCGTAGGCCACAAGGAGGCGGGGCCGGAGCGATTCCGGGAACTGCCTCAATGAGGCCAGGTTGGACACGGGCACCGTTTCCTCCTGCCATTCAATGGTAGTAAAAGCGTACCATTGGAAGGCCCGGTCGGGCCGTAATCATGGTCACAGGAGACCCGTGCGCCGCGTCTCCGGCGGTGCACTTCCCTGCACCGGCTTGCCGAACCGGGCATGGTGGCGGGATTGCTGGTGGGCGATCGGCTGGATGGGCCCAAAAATCGAAGATCGCCAATCAGCATTCGCCCATGCGAGTGCAAGATTGACGATTTATGATTGACGATCATCGATTGGACTGCTATGTGGCGGCAGATTCGCCGGCGGGTGGAGGGGCGCGCAACGGGGCGCCCGTACCGGTCCGCAACCGGTGATCTGCCAAGGTCTGTTATCGGATAAACGTCCCGATCGGAATCTTGGTAGCGGAGTTGGCGGTCACCAGGGTGCCGCTGAAGACCTGGGGCTGCTGCCCGGCCACCACCACGGTCACGGTGTAGTTGCTCTGCGGCTGGCTGCAGGCGGACCAGTAGACCAGCTGCACGGTATAGGTTCCGCTGGGCGCGCTGCCGGTCGGCCAGACCACGTTCTCATTGTTTACGTGGTCGATAGTGCACGCCGCGTTGGAATCGAGGTCGAGGTTCCCGCCGCTGGCCGAAGTCTTGTGGGCAAAGTAGATCTCCTCGCCCGAGGGATCGGTGACATGCAGGTCCACGTCGGTCGGCGCATCCCACGCCACGCTCACCTGCACGTCGCCCGAACCCACCCGCAGCAAATTGATGTTCTGGGTCAGGGACGGTCCCAGGGGACCGCCCAGGGCACCGGCGCCGTAGACAAAACCCATGGCCGCTTGGGGCGCATTGGGGCTCATATTGAGTACGATGTCCACGGAAGTCACCGGGGCCGGCAGGTCGAGCTGGTAATAACCATCGAAGTAGGTCAGCGAGACAATCACCCGGCTGAACGGCGTCGGCGAGGTGACCGTGGCCCGGAGGCTTCCGCCGTTGATGGCGGTCGGCACTCCCTGCACCGTGATGGAGGGGCCACTGCCGTCGGCGGGTCGGCTGCCGGCCACCAGCGTGCCGGTCACTGTCCCGTCTATCGTCGCTACACCGGTGATCAGGTCACTGATCTGACCGAAGGAAGTCTCTTTAAGAGCCGAATCGCAGCCCGCGGCCGCGAGCACCAGCGTGACAGGCAGAACTCGGCGGCTAAAGCCGCGGAAGAGGTTCAGCACTCGCACGGTCATCTCCTGCTTTGGGCGAACTGTGATAGGACAACTGGGAACGGGCACTGACTTGGCAACGGACGTGCCGAAGCCAGAACGGAGGAAATGAAAAAGCGTATCTCCTTATGAGAGATACGCTTCTGATGTGCCTGCAGTATGTTGCGCTACCTCCATCGACCTTTACAGCTCACCGGAGAACCCCGCCCTTTGCAATCGCCTCCCCGCTCCGCATTACTGTTCCGGCGTGGTGATCCGGATATCGCCGCCAAAGCTGGTGAGATTCATTTTCGCGCTGCCATCACCCTGTTTTCCGGCATACCGCCGCCGGCTTTCAACGCTCCGAACCAGGGGCACGCTGGAGTGCAGATCATCCCGGCTGCTGGCGTGAACCTCGAACTCGATCCCCGCGCCTTTGGGCAGCGCGATCGCGATCGCACCGTTCCAGGACAGCAGCTCGTACTCGCCGCGGTGCTGGATGGCCCCGGTAAACGAGACATCCCCGCTCAGGGTCCCGGCGTACACCCGGGGCGCGTCCACCTGCAGAAAGCTGATATCACCGCTTATGGAGGCGGCATCAATCACCGGTCCCCGGATGTCCGTCAACCTGACATTGCCGGCGACGCTGTAGCCTTCCGCGGCGCCCCGGAGCCCGGTAATCGTGACGTCCTCGGTCACCGTCTCGCCAATGAAGTGAATCCCTGCGGGAACCTTGACGACGTAATCCACCCGGGTGTCATTCTGCTCCCGAACAGTCAGGTGCCGGCGGGCCAGCTCGCAGTCATCCCGGGCCGGCCCGTGGTCGGCCTCGTTGTCCCCCGGGTTTCGGGGATAGATCGCACAGATCAACACTCGGCCGCTATCCTGGAACACCCGGATCCCCACGCCTTCGGGCAGGCCGCGGTGGCCCCGGGTCTTGCTGGCCTCCACGCTGATCTCCCGGCCCGGGGCGGCCACTGCCCGGATGCCGCCAATGACGCCGCGCACCTCCAGGGTGGCACCAGCCGGCAGGGTCCCGGTCCAGCGAAACTGGGAGGTGGTATCCTGCCGGACCGGCGAGCCGAGTGTCGCTGCCAGCATCAGGGCGGTCAACACGGTGATCAGTTGTCGTCGTCGTTGTCGTGCGGGATGCTGAACGTCCCCGTGCGGCCCACCTTGACGTCGCCATTGAAGCTCTCGACGTCCACAGTGGCGCTCCCGCTGCCAATCTGGAAGGTGGTCCGCCGCTTGGTGGGATGGGTCATGCCCTGGACCGGGACGGTGGTCACTACCTCTCCATCCAGGGTGGCGATGTTGAAGGTGGCGCTGGCCGCATCGGCCACTCCGACCATGATGTCGCCGCTGTGACTGACGAAGCTGTAGCGGCCGCCCTCCTGGAGCGTCCCGTCATACAGAACATCGCCATCGAGGGTTCCCACCTCCACCGACTTGGAACGGATCCGCTGGAAGTCGATGTCGCCACTGATGGTTTCCGCCGTGATGTCGCCCTCGGCATCGAGCACGGTGATCCCCTCGGACACCGAGTTCAGCTCCAGCCGGCCCCGGGTTCCATTCACTGAGATCAACCCCTGCACCGAGTGCAGGTTCAGCGAGCCGATCACATTCTTCACCGTGAGAGTGCCATTCAGCGACTCCAGCTCGGCATCGGCCTTCATGTTCTCGATGCTGATGTCGCTGTACATCCCTTCCAGCTTGAGCGGCATCCAGCTGGGGACGGAAATGTCATAGTCCACGATATTGGCCGGACCCCGTTCCGCCTCGGACTCGATGCTCAACACGGTTCCCGCGGTCTTGATCTGGACGTGGGTACGGGAGGAGTGCCGGGCCTTGATCTGGACCGCGTTCCGCTCCCACCCGTGCACGACAATCTCCCCGCCCGGGTTGTCCATCTCCAGCCGGGTGCCGGGAGTCACGGTAATGGTGGTATCGCTCTGCTGGGGAGCAGCGACCACCAGGGAGCCGAGCAGCAATGTCAGCAACATTTTGACCTCTTCAGGATTTGGCGGTCACGGCCTGGGCCGCGGTCCGCAAGAGAGCCAGTTTGCGCTGCCGGTTGGCGGCAATGCTGGCCTGGAGATAGGAATTGTTGGAATCCCGCGCGATCGCCAATCGGGCATCGTCGATCGCCTTGTCGATTTTCATCAGGCTCTGTCGGATCACCTGGAGCGTACCGGGCTCGAGCACCGAGTCGCTGGTCGCAAGAAACTGTTCCAGCTGGGCTACGGCGGTGTCGTACTGGCGATCGATCAACTGCGCTTTTGACCAGTCCCACCCCGGGGCTTCCGCGATGATGCCCGTTGTATCCGCAACTCGGGGGGTTCCCCGCCGCATCAGCGTGACAACCGTGGCGGACAGCAGCACGAGGATCACACTGGCCGCCAGCAGCAGCGGCACTCCGATGGTTACTCGGCGCCCGTGCCAGGGCAGCGTGGTCTTCGCCGGCGCCTCGATACCTCGCTTCACCTGGGGCCAGAGATCCCGGGAAGTCGGCAACCCGGCATACCCGGGCGCCCAGGTCCGGACGGCTCGCAGCTGTTCCAACGTCTCGGCGCAGGCCTGGCACTCGGCGAGGTGACGCGCCACCGCGGCGCCGGCCACCGAATCGAGCTCGTCGTCCAGGTAGTCGCTCAGCTGATCCAGCATGTGTTCGCTCATGACTCCTCCGACAGATATTCCCGCAGCATCATCCTGGCACGGTGCAGCTGCGACCGGGAAGTTCCCGACGTGCACCCCAGCATCGTCCCGATTTCTTCGTGCCGATAGCCTTCCATGTCATGCAGCACGAAGACTTCACGCGCCCCGTCCGGCAGCTGGTCCACCGCTGCCTCGATCGCGACCCGGAGGTCCGGCGTCACCCGCCGACTCGGCTTCTCCCCGAGCGCGATCTCTCCACCCGTGTGTCTCGCCTCCCGGATCCCCCGCACCTGCCGGCGCCGGAGCAGCACGCTCACCGCCAGCCGGTGCAACCAGGTGCCGAAGGCGGACCGGCCCTCGAACTGGTTCAGTTTCTGCCAGACCCGGATGAAAACGTCCTGCACTGAGTCGTCGACGTCGTCCCCGCCGAGCAGCCAGCGGGCCAGGCCGTGGACCTTTTCGACATGCTTGCGATACAACCGCTCGAACGCGGCCGTATCGCCGGCAGCCGCCAGGGCGACGTCATCCACCTCGGTTGAGGCGCTGTAGTCCACAGGTTCCGATGTCAGAGAGGCCACTCCGAACGCCCAGGGTGAGGATTCGGGGTATTCGATACAGGAGAGGGGGAAGATGTTGGAAATCCGACCTTAAGGAAGGGCAAACTGGGGGAATGCAGGGGCCCTACCGCGAGAAGGCCGAGCGCGCGGAGAACTGCGCACCGCAGAGAAGGAGGGGCGCACTGCTGTGCGCCCGTACCGCCGAGGTTGTCGCAGAGGAAAGCAATAAGCTGTCATCTCTTGGCGGCTTAGCGCCTTGGCGTTAAAGCAGTTGCAGTTGTTGTCCTCAGCGAAACCTCTGCGCGCCTCCGTTGCTCTGTGGTGAGCGGTTCTCCGCGCCCTCAGCTTACTCCAGCGGGCAAGTGGGCGTCCCACCAGCGCGAAGCCCGATCCCCGTCCCAGCGTTCGGGGAACTCTATGGCGGCCAACCGCCTGGACAACTCCTGGGCCGTGGCCGGCCGGTCCCCGGGGGACTTGGCCAGGCAGGCCAGAATGGCCGCATCGAGCTCGGCCGGGATGGCGAACTCGCTCCGTTGCGAGGGCGGGACCGGCGGGGTCCGGACATGCTGAGCGATCATCTGGATGCTGCTTTCGCTTTCAAAGACCAGCCGGCCGGTCAGCAGCCAGTACGCCACGCAGCCCAGGGCGTACAGGTCGGTGCGGCCGTCCACCGCGTCACCGAGGGCCATCTCGGGCGGCATGAACGCAGGAGTGCCCGCGGTGGCATTGGGCGCCGTCAGCATGCTCTGCTCCCGCGACCCCTCGGCCGACTTGACCAGCCCGAAATCCAGGATCTTGATGTAGTCATGCTGCAGTCCCATCCGGCAGAGATAGATGTTCGCCGGCTTGATGTCGCGGTGGGTGAGGCCATGCTGATGCGCTTCCCCGAGGGAGTCACAGGCCTGGCGCAGGATGCGGATGACCCGGGCGGGTTCGACCGGACCAAAACGGCGCACCAGCTGGTCCAGGTCGAGCCCGTCCAGCAATTCCATTACGTAATAGAAGGTCCCATCCTCCGCGATGCCGAAGTCGAAGAGCTCGATCGTGTGCGGCGAGCGCAGTGACGCCGCGGCCTGCGCTTCGCGCTTGAAGCGGGCCTGCACTATGTGGACCGCCTCCGCATCGGCGACTCCGAGTTTTTCAGGCCGGATGAGCTTGATAGCCGCGGGCCGGGCCAGCAGGCGATGGTTGGCCCGCCAGACTTCCCCCATGCCGCCGCTGCCCAGCAGGTCGCCCAGCTCGTAAGCGCCCAGCTCCCGTGCCTTTCTCACCTGCTGGCCCAGGCCGATGTAGATCTGGGAGATCACGATGGCGAGGCCGGCGCAGATGAAGTTGGGCGCGTGCAGGAAGAGCGCGGTGGCCACGGCGTTTCCAAAGTTCGGAATCCCTCCGTGCCCGCCGAGCCAGACCAGGTAGAAGAGCGGGTCCAGGGCGGCCGCAGTGAAGGCCGTGATGGCGGTGTACTTTGGCCGGGTGGGCAGCAGCGCCGCGAAGAGCAGAATCAGGATAGCGGTCCACGACACCCCGTGCTCGTCCCCCGGCGTGACGATCGCGAAATGGTTCACATACGCGATCGACGTCGCGACCAGCAGCTCGTAGGCAAGACCCAGGTTCAGGATGAAGCCGCAATTCTCGCGGGGATTCCGGGCCATGAAGTAGACCGCCAACGAGACCGCCACCCCGACGATCACCACGACATTCATCTGGTTTTGATTGCGAACGACGTCGCCGCCGGTCCAGCCAATCAATCCCGGCACGTAGCGGAAAATGACGAAATTCACCACCCACAGCCCGATCCCTACCAGGGCCAGGATCGCCACCCGCCGCGAGGCCTGGCGAAGCAGGTCCTCGGGGAGGGAGCGCTGAGCATCCGAAGAAAGCACCCCCTGGGATGAAGGGGTGCTGAAGCGGGCCTGGAGTCGTCGAGCAGCCATTTTATCGCGGTGTTGGAGGGCTAAGTCTCAGTAAAGGTAGCGGTTGCGAGCTGGGTCACCAGAGGAACCGGTGACACCGCTCACAGGTTCCGAGGGCGGTCAGGGCATATCGTCGTCGCCATGCCTCGAACCCTCGGGTCCAGGAAGCCGAACCCCCTGCCGGTCGATCCCGAAGCCGCAGCCCGGGAGGCCGGGCTTCGCTACGTTAGCGATCAGAGCCCGGGTATTCGCCGGGAGAAGCGGGGAAACGAATTCATCTATCGCGATCCCAGGGGCAGAGTAGTGCGGGCCGGAGATCAGCTCAAGCGCATTCGGGCCCTCGCCATTCCGCCGGCCTACACCGAGGTCTGGATCAATCCCGACCCGCGGGGGCACATCCAGGCCACCGGCCGCGACGCCCGGCATCGCAAGCAGTATCGCTATCACCCGAAATGGCGCGCGATCCGGGACGAAACCAAGTTCACCCGGATGCTGGCATTCTCGGAGGTGCTGCCCCGGCTTCGCGCCCGGGTAGAGCAGGACCTCCGGCTCAACGGTCTACCCCGCGAGAAGGTGCTGGCGACGGTGGTGCGGCTGCTGGAATGGACCTGCATCCGGGTGGGGAACGAGGAGTACGCGAAGGCGAACAAGTCCTTCGGGCTGACCACCCTCAAGGACCAGCACGTGGAGATCAGCGGATCGACGATCCGCTTCGAGTTCAAAGGCAAGAGCGGCAAGGTGCATTCGTGTGACATTCGTGACCGCCGCCTGGCGCGGATCGTTCAGCATTGCCAGTCGATCCCGGGCCAGGAGCTGTTTCAGTATCTCGATGCCGATGGGAACCGGGGCCCGATCAATTCCGAGGATGTCAACAACTACATCAGGGAGATCACCGGAGGCGAATTCACCGCGAAGGATTTCCGGACCTGGACCGGCACCATCCTGGCTGCCGCCGCGCTGAGGGACATTGGCCCCGCCCGGGACGCCAGGGAAGCGAAGAGTCACTACCTGAAGGCGGTGGATCGCGTGGCAATGCAACTCAACAATACCCGGGCAGTGTGCCGGAAGTATTATGTCCATCCCGCCCTGTTCGAGGCGTACAGCGAGGGCACCCTGCTGGACACCTACCGGCGCGAGCTCAAGCGAGCGCGGGCGAAGGGCCTGGACCGGGAGGAAGCCGCGGTGCTCGCCATCATCAGATCCAGAATCAAGATGGCCGCTTGAAGAAATACGGGAATGTGGGAATACGGGAATGTGGGAATACGGGAAGGTGGGAATGACATCGGACCGGTTCCCATATTCCCGCAATCCCACATTCCATCATTCACAAGTATTTTGCTGCATGACTTCTCGAGTCTTCCTGTTGAGCCCGGCATGGTGCGGGGGCAAACGCGCGGCCATGCTGCTGCGCCAGGCCGCGGTGTTTCCTCTGGCCACCCGACTCCGCGGGGACGGGGCCCCGCTGGGCGAAGTCTTCAGCTTTCTGAGCGGGCTGTATTTCCGGGGAAAGCTCGCCTACGCGCGGCGCTTTGCCCGGGCGGCGGCTCGGCATCCAGGCCTGCTCATCATAACGCCCACCCGCGGCCTGGTGGAGCCGGATTCTCCGGTTACCGTGGCAGACCTGAAAGACTTTGCCACGGTAGACATTGACGAAGCCGATGCGCGCTACAGCGTCCCCCTCAAGCGGGACCTGGACCGGCTTCTTGCCGAGGACGAGAGCCTGGAGGTCGTGCTCCTGGGGAGTGTCGCCACGGGAAAATACGTCGAGGTCCTGGCCGAAACCCTGGGCCAGCAGCTGCTCTTTCCGGTGGACTTTGTGGGCCGCGGGGACATGAGCCGGGGCGGCCTGATGCTGCGCTGCGCGCGGGAAAGCCGCGAGCTCACCTACGCCCCGGTCGTCGGTGCGATCCGCCACGGGCCCCGCCCGCCCAAACTGGAGCGAATCCGTTGAGCCCGGAGCGACTGGAGGGCGGCCTGCACCGTGCCACCCGGCAGGGAAAGGCGGAGAGCACGTCGGGCAAGGTTCCCCGGGTCAGCATCCCGAGCGGTCGCAAGGATCTCGACATCACTATCGGCGACAAGACCGTCGCCCTCACGAATCTGTCCAAGGTCTTCTTTCCGGAAAAAGGCTACACCAAGCGGGACCTGCTGCAATACTACGCGGACATCGCTCCGGCGCTGCTGCCGCACCTTCGCGATCGCGCGATGGTGATGAAGCGCTATCCCAACGGGATTCACGAGAAGTTCTTTTTCATGAAGCGGGCGCCGGCGCCGCGGCCGGCCTGGATCCAGACCTGCACCATCGAGCACTCCAGCGGGAACATCATCGATTTCCCGATGATCCAGGACCTTGCCGCGCTGCTCTGGGTGATCAACCTCGGCTGCATCGACCTGAATCAGTGGTACGCCCGGTGCGACGACGTGGACCGCCCCGACTACCTGCACTTCGACCTCGACCCCGGCCCCCGGGCCGGGTTCGGCCAGGTGCTGGAGACCGCTCGCGTCGTGCATGAAGCGCTGGACCTGCTCAAGATGCCGCACTACGCAAAGACGACGGGCAGCCGGGGTATTCACATTTATGCGCCGATCGTGCGGGGCCCGACCCAGAAGCAGGTGTGGTCCTTCGCCAAGGCCGTGGCGCATACGCTCGCGGCGCAGTATCCCAAGCTCATCACCGCGGTGTACGCGCTCGCCAAGCGACCGGATGACAAGGTGCTGGTCGACTACAACCAGAACGCCTGGGGCCGAACCCTGGCCTCGATCTACTCGGTCCGGCCAGTGCCGGCGGCGGCGGTATCCACGCCGGTAACCTGGGAGGAGATCGCCCAGGGCATCCGGATGGAGGATTTCCGGATCGACAACGTCCCCGCCCGGGTGAATCAGTTGGGCGACCTCTGGAAACCCCTGCTCCAGGAGCGGGGTCGATTCCGCCTGGACAAGGTCTTGTGAGTCTCCCGCTCCCCTATCCCTATCCCCTGATGGAAGCGAGGAGCGCGGCCAAGCTCCCGCAGGGATCCGAGTGGTTGTACGAACCCAAGTGGGACGGCTTCCGCTGCCTGGCATTCCGGGACGGCAATGAGATCCGGCTGCAGTCCAAGGCCGCCAAGCCGCTGGAGCGCTATTTCCCCGACATGGTGGCCACGGTCAAGTCGCTCACCGCAACCCGCGCGGTGCTGGACGGAGAAATGGTGGTGCCGATCGACGGCATGTTCTCGTTCGATGATCTCCTGCAGCGCATCCACCCGGCGGAGAGCCGGGTGAAGAAGCTTGCGGCAGAGCACCCGGCGGAATACATCCTCTTCGACCTGCTGGTGGATGCCAAGGGCGCCCGGATCACCGAGCTCCCGCTCCACGAGCGGCGCGCCCGGCTGGAGCAATTCTTCCAGAAGCAGGCGAAATCCCCGGGCCTCCGGCTCTCACCGATCACGGCAGACCAGGCCGAGGCCGCTGGGTGGCTGGAAAGCGCCGGGCGCAATCTGGACGGCGTGGTCGCCAAGCGGCGGGACCTGCCGTACCAGTCCGGCGAACGTACCGGGATGGTGAAAGTGAAACGAATCCGCACCGCCGACTGTGTGGTGGGCGGCTTTCGTTATGCTTCCAGCGGCGACGGAGTAGGCTCGCTTCTCCTCGGTCTCTACGACAAACCCGGGGGGCTGCTGCATCACGTTGGATTCACCTCGGCCCTGAGCGCCAGCGACAAGAAAGTCCTGACACCGAAGCTGGAAGCGCTGATCCAGCCACCGGGTTTTACCGGCCGGGCGCCGGGAGGACCCAGCCGATGGAGTACCGAGCGCACCGGGGAATGGCAGCCGCTGAAGACCAGTCTAGTCGTCGAGGTGTCGTACGATCACTTCTCGGGGGGGCGGTTCCGGCACGGCACCAGGCTGCTGCGCTGGCGGCCGGACAAGGCGCCGAAACAATGTCTCATGGAGCAGGTGGGCCGGTGAGGCCTCCGCCCCCCATTTGGGGAATATCGGCCAGGAATCCCCTCAAATGGTAACCCGAAAACCGCGACACGTGTATTTTCCCCTTTGAATCAACCCACCTCCGGAGTTCCGCTGACCCCACACGGCCTGCTCGACCTTACCGACCGAGGCGCCGGTTTCCTCCGCCGCCGAAGTGAGAACTATCTCGCCGCGACCGGGGACGTCCATGTCCCGGCCCGGGTGATCCAGCAGTACCGGCTTCGGCCCGGCGACGAGATCGACGGGGAGGTGGCCCCGCCCGGCCGCCAGGAACGCGGACGGACCCGGGGCCCTGAGCTCAAGTCGGTCACCACCATCAACGGGCGGGCCGCGGCGGAGTTGGC
>Ga0070699_100001458_pt1 | contig 21693 bp, 20 predicted proteins | sample KBSK1503metaG_FD_65473 | JGI IMG/M metagenome (GOLD analysis project Ga0070699, IMG submission 65473) | Corn, switchgrass and miscanthus rhizosphere microbial communities from Kellogg Biological Station, Michigan, USA - KBS K1-50-3 metaG | ecosystem: Host-associated > Plants > Roots >...
ACGTTGCCGTCAACGTGCAGGCCGCCGGGGGCATCATCCTGGCGGTCGGGCTGGGGCTGATTGCGGGCGGCGCACTGCCTGCATTTGCCCTGCTCGGCACCGTGGCCACCATCATCGTCGTCACCATTTACATCCTCACCAACCTGAGCAACCTCGTTTTCTACCTCCGCGAACAGCGCCACGAGTTCAACGTTCTGTGGAACGGGATCGTGCCGGTCGTTGGCAGCCTGATCTTCCTGCCGGCCCTGATCGCCGCGTTTGGCATCGACTTCGCCGGACTAGGAATCGTAGCGCTCTCGCCACCATCGAATCTGGCTCCGCTGATCATCGGCATCTGGATGGTCGCCGGGATCGCCTTGCTGATTTACTTCGCCGTCAACAAACCCGAACGCATCGCCGACACCGGCCGGATATTCCTCGATGACGCCGGCGCCCACGACTGAACCGTAGGAACGATTCGTTAGGGCAGGGGTCGCGCTGACCCCTGCCCTGCGTTGCGTCGGTAGTCGCAACTGCGCCGGAGGGGGCACGCGTGGCAACGCGGCGCCTTCGCCCGGCAGACGATGGCGCCGAGATCCATCAACGCCTGGTTGATCAGGTAGCCCTTGCCTTTCGGAATGACGGCGGCGGCCAATGCCCAGAGCTCGCGGGTTCGGGCGCGTGGCGTCGCGTCGACGCCGAAATATCGCCGCAGCAGGCGGGCGATATTGGTATCCAGCACCGGCGCGTCGCGCTGATAAGCGAAGCTCATCACAGCGCCTGCGGTGTAGCGCCCGATGCCGGGAAGCTGCCGCAACTCCGGCAAGGTTTGCGGCATGACGCCGCCGAAGCGATCGGCGACCTGTAAGGCGGCCCCGTGCAGCCAGTTGCCGCGAATCTTGTAACCGAGCGGATCCGTGATCGTCTTGACCGCCTCGAGAGGAGCCGAGGCCATCACCTCCGCGGTGGGGTACCGCTCGAGGAGTGCCTCATACACCGGGACCACTCGCGAGATCTGCGTCTGGTGCGACAGGATCTCGGAGACGAGGATCGCGTAAGGGTCGCGCGTTTTGCGCCAGGGAAGATCGCGACCGTGGGCCGCGTACCAGGCGAGCACTCGGCCTTGAAAGGAGCGACGGCGCCCGGGCGCGATCATCAGCGACGGCGTGCGGCGGCTAGAAGCCCGACACTTTGTCGGAGAAGTGGCAGGCCGCCCAGTGGCCGGACGTTTTCGTCTCCAGCGGTGGCTCCTGCTCGGCGCAGATGGGAAACTGGGCGATCGGACAGCGCGTATGGAAGCGGCAGCCGCTCGGCGGATTGACAGGGGAGGGGATCTCGCCCTTCAGGAGGATGGGACGGCGTTGCGCCTCCCGGTCCGGGTCGGGCACGGGGATGGAGCTGAGCAGGGCCTTGGTGTAGGGATGCAGCGGCTTGGCGTAAATCTCGCGGCTGGGGGCCAGCTCAACGATCTTGCCCAGGTACATGACGGCGATGCGATCGCTGAGATGCCGCACCACCGAGAGGTCGTGTGCGATGAAGAGATAGGTCAGGTGAAACTGGGCCTGTAGGTCTTCCAGCAGGTTCACGATCTGGGCCTGGATCGACACGTCGAGCGCCGAGATCGGCTCATCGGCGACGATGAAGGTGGGCCGCAGCACCAGGGCGCGGGCGATGCCGATCCGCTGGCGCTGGCCGCCGGAGAATTCGTGCGGGTAACGGTTGACGAAGTTCGGGTTCAGGCCGCAGATCCGCATCACCTCCTGCACCGCGCGCTCGATCGCCCGGCGCCGCCCGAGGCCGTAATTGCTCAGCGGCTCGCCAATGATCGCGCCCACCGTCATGCGTGGGTTGAGCGAGCCGTAGGGATCCTGGAAGATCATCTGCATCCGCTGCCGGACGCGCCGCAGCTTTTCCCCGTGCAGCTTGGTGAGTTCCCGTCCCTCGACGAAGACGGAGCCCGAGGTAGCCGGGATCAGCTGGACGATCACGCGGCCGAGCGTCGATTTTCCGGAGCCCGACTCACCGACCAGGCCCAGGGTTTCGCCCGCCTGGATCTCGAAGCTGACCCCATCGACAGCGTGAACCACCTGGCCTCCGAAAAGGCCGGCGCCCACTGGGAAGTGCTTAACCACGTCCTGCACGCGGACCAGCACCCCGTCCTTGTCGGACGGTGCTGTCTGGGCGGGGATCTCAGTCGTGGACTTCATCTTTGAGCGCGTTGCGCATCAGCACCCAGCAACGCGCGTTCTGGCCCGGAGCCACCTCGTCCAGCGGCGGTTCCTCGCGAAAGCAGCGCTCGACGCGGAAGCGGCAGCGCGGGTTGAACTTGCAACCTGCCGGCAGGTTCGTCATGTCGGGCGGAAGCCCGCGAATGTTGAGCAGGCGATCGTGCTGCAGCTCGTCGACCCGCGGTAGGGAGCGAAGCAGCGACCAGGTATAGGGGTGCTGCGGACTGTTGAAGATCTGGTGGGTGGTCCCGGACTCGACGATTCGACCGGCGTACATCACGATCACCCGGGTGCAGAGGCTGGCCACCACCGCCAGGTTGTGGGTGATGAGGATGATCGCCATCCCCCGCTCGCGGTTGAGATCGCGCAGCAATTCGATGATCGAGGCCTGGACGGTGACGTCGAGCGCCGTGGTCGGCTCGTCGGCGATCAGCAGCGACGGCTCGTTGGAGAGTCCCATCGCGATCATGGCCCGCTGACGCATGCCGCCACTGAACTGGTGCGGATAGTCCTTGGCGCGTTGCGGGGCGGCGGGGATTCGCACCGTGTCCAGCATCGGGACGATCCGTTCCTTGGCCTGTTTGTGCGTGAACCGCTGGTGCGCGTCCATCGCCTCTTCGATCTGGAAACCGACGCGGAGAACCGGATTCATCGATGACATCGGGTCCTGGAAAATCATGGCGACGTCGCTGCCGCGAAACTCGCGAAGCTCTTCATGATCCATCTTGAGGACATCCGTGGAGCCAAACATCACGCGCCCGTCCACAACGCGACCCGGTTCCGGCACCAGCCGAAGGAGGGACAAGGCGGTCACCGACTTCCCCGAGCCGGACTCGCCCACAATCCCTACAGTCTCCCCCGTGGCCACTTCGAAGCTGACGCCGTCGACAGCTTTGACCACCCCGGCATGGGTGAAGAACTGGGTTCTGAGATTTTCGACTCGCAGCAGACTGGTCGAGACGGCTACCTCCTCATCCGGGGGTCCAGCGCGTCGCGCAGCCCGTCGCCGACGAAGTTGAACGCCATCAGGGTCAGCGAGAGCGCGATCGCCGGGGCCAGCACGATGTGGGGGGCCAGCTCGAGCGCGTGGAAGCCGTCCGCCGCCATCGCGCCCCAGGACGGAGTTGGCGGCGGGACGCCGAGGCCCAGATAACTCAAGAACGCCTCGAAGAGGATCGCCTGCGGGACGGCGTAGGTCGCCTGCACCAGGATCGGCCCCAGGGCATTGGGAAAGATATGTCGCATGATGATCGTCAAGTTGCGGGTGCCGGTCGAGCGAGCCGCCTCGACGAACTCGCGCTCGCGCAGCGCAAACGTCTGGCCGCGCACCAACCGCGCCATGTCCATCCAACGAGTCACGGCGATCGCGAACGCGATATTCCCCAGGCTTCGCCCAAAGAGCAGGACCAGGAGAATGACCACCAGCAGATCTGGGATGCCGTACCAGATGTTGATCAGGGTCGAGATCACGGCATCGACGCCACCCCGATAGAAGCCCGCGAGCAGTCCCATCGCGATTCCAATCAGGGCCACGATCAGCATCGTTCCAACCCCAACCTGCAGTGAGATCAACGCTCCGCCCATGATCCGGCTCAGGATGTCGCGGCCCGAAGCATCAACCCCGAGCCAGTGTGCCGCGCTGATCCCCTCGTACGTCGGAGCGGTCGCCTGTTTCCAGATCGGATACGGCGTCCAGAACACGGAGACCAGGGCAGTCAGGACGAGCACGCAAATGATCGCCGCCCCCGCCAGCGCCAGCTTGTTGCGTCGCACCCGCCTCCAGGCGTCCTGCCAGAGCGTGATCTGCTCCGGCATCTCGTAGACGTCGCTGACGTACTCCTCAGGGAGGGCGACGCCTGGAAGAGAGGCCATCAGTACCGGATCCTCGGATCGAGAACCGGGTAGAGAAGGTCAACCCCGAGGTTGACCAGCCCGACGAGCGCGGCGTAGAAGGTGAACACGCCGATCACGATGTTGTAGTCGCGATTCAAGATGCTGTCGATGAACTCCTTGCCCAGGCCGGGGATGCCAAAGATGTTCTCGATGACGACCACCCCGGTGAGGATCCCGGTCGACAGCGGCCCCAGGATGGTGATCACGGGGATCAGGGCGTTGCGCAGGGCGTGCCGGATGATCACGACGCGCGGCGCCAGCCCTTTGGCCCAGGCCGTCCGGACATAGTCCTGTCGGATCACTTCCAGCATGCTGGCCCGCGTCAGCCGGGCGACGATGCTCGCGTAGGGAAAGCCCAGGGCGATGGCGGGCACTAGGATTTGGGACGGTTTACCCCAACCGATTTCGTAATAGAAGACGCCATTCGTCCAGATGTAGAGCAGCTTGCCGGTGACGAGGACGAGCACGGTGGCGATGACGAAGTTGGGCATGCTGTAGCCGACCACCGCCGACGAGCTGGCCAGGTAGTCAACCCAGGTGTTCTGTTTCAGCGCTGCCAGCAAGCCCAACGTGAGACCGAGCCCGATGGTGAACACCAGGGCTGCCGCGCCGAGCTTGGCGCTGGTCCCCAGCTCACGGATCAGCAGGGGCGTGATCTGGACGCCCCGGTTAACGAGGGATTCGCCCAGACTGCCGTGCAGCACGCCGGTCACCCAGATCTGGTACTGCTGCGGCAGTGGAAGGTCGAGATTGTAATGGTGGAGCAGCGTGGCCAACTCGTTGGGGTTGTGCGGCCGCTCCGAGATAAAGGCGTCGCCCGGAAGGAGGCCGTGCTCGCCGACAAACACGATGGATGAGATGGCGACCGCGGTGAAGCTGATCAACAGCAGGCGCTGCACGATGTAAATGAACGTTCCGCGGGTCACTGCCTAAAACAGTACCTCTTTCGAATGAAGGAGGGCCCGCGCTGCGCGGACCCTCCCATTGCTCACTCGTCGAATTGTTTAGTGCTGGAGGACCCTCAGGTCGGTCCAGTAGTAGTCGAAGAACGCGTTGCCGCCGGCGCCCTTGACATAGGGCTTGATCACGTAGGGCTGGACGCCGTAGTAGAGCGGGATGCCGATCTGGTCGTCGAGGATCATCTTCTGGGCCTGGATGTATTGGCTAAGCGCCTGGTCGACCGGTTTCTGGTCGGCTGCCGTGACAATGCTGTCGACGCTCTTGTTGCAGTATCCGCTGCCGCTGCTTCCTGCGTTGCAGGTGTACAGGTTGTCAAACCAGTCCTGGGGGTGGTCATAGTCAGCGGACCAGCTGTGTCGGAACATGATGTAAGCGTCTTTGTTGCGGTTGCTGAAAAATGTCTGGCGGTCGACGGTCTCCAGCTTGACGGTGACGCCCAGGTTTTGCTTCCACTGCGCCTGCAGGTTCTCGGCCGTCGCCTGGTTCCCCGCCGATGGATTGAACGTGTAGGTCAGGTTCTTGACCTTCGAGCCGGTCGGATCCCATTGCTTGTAGAGGGCCATGGCTGCGGCGGCGTCGAACTTCGCCGATGTATCGGCGCCGTCACCAAGATATCCCTTGAGCCCCTTCGGAATCAGGCCGCCGGTGGCCGCGGCGCAGGTCGCGCCCTTAGCGCAAGCGACGTCAACGAGCTGGCTGCGATCGATCGCCATGCTGAAGGCCTTGCGGCCATCCTTGCCGGCGTCACCGGCGAATGGTCCCTTCGTAAAGTTGAAGCCAACCCAGGTCGACCGGACCGAGGGGTTGAGCGTCAGCTCCTTGGCATGCGTGCCATTCTTGTAACGAAGGATGTCTTCGTTGGTCGGCGCCATGTTCGCGTAGCCGACGATGTCATAGCCGCCCTGTTCATATTTCGTGATCCAGGAAGCGGGGTCTGCCACCACATCCACATGGAAGTGCTTGATCGCGCCTGTGGAGCCGCCCCACCAGTTACTCACAGGACCGAAGTCGAGCGACGCTTTGGGTGTGCGGGCGGTCATCTTGAAGGGGCCGGTCCCCACCAGGCCGTCGGGAGTGGTCCACCAGGTGTCCTCGCCTTTGGCCTGGACGACCTTTTGGTCGATGACCCAGGACGCGCCGCCGAGCGCCAGGGCTGACATCCACCAACCGGCCGGAGCGGAAAGCTTGGCCACGACGGTGTAGTCATCGGTTTTGGTGAGCCCGGGCATGGTCTTCGCTGTCGGGGGTGTCGCTGCCAGGGCGTCATAGCCAACGACCGGCGAGAAGTTGGGAGCGTAGGAGTCCTGTGCCGCCGCCGTGCGGTTCCAGCTGTAGATCACATCGGCGGCCGTCATCGGATCGCCGTTGGAGAACTTGACATTGTGCTTCAGATGGAAGGTGTAGGTCAGGGCGTCAGACGAAACGTCGACTGACGATGCCAGGTCCATGACGATCTTGCCGTTCGTGTCAAACTTGACGACTGAGTCGAAGACGTTCTGGGCAAAGTCGAAGTCAACGAGTGCCGAGATGTGGGCCGCGTCGAAGCTCCCGATGTCGTCGTTGATGGGGAACCGAATCGTTTGATCGGCTGCCAGGTTCTCTGAGCTGCTCGTGCTTCCGGTGCCGCAGGCCGCCAGGAGCAATGTCACGAGCACGGTCCCGGACAAGGCTTTCCACCCAGTTCGTTGGGTCATACGCTTACCTCCCTTCCTTTCGTCGAAATCGACGTTCAAACAGTAGCAAATATCACTACACCCCAATTGTTAAAGGCCTGTTAGACCCCTCAATTGTTAGAGCCGTGTTAGACGCCTCGCGGGCGAGCCGGACGGCGGCCTCGACCAGTCCATCCGCCGGGGCAATCGCGTTGACGAAGCCGCGCTCGAGCACCTCGGGCGCATCCATCAGCCGGCCGGTGAGCATCAGCTCCGGGCCGAGTTTGCGCCGCAGGGTCCGAAAGACCGCCGGCATGATCGTCATCGGCATGATCCCGAGCCGCACCCAGGGCAGCCCAGAGCGAGCCGTCTCGACCGCCAACGCCAGGTGTGCCCCGCCCACCAGCCCAGCCTGGGACAGGGGCGGGTCCGCAGAAAGAAAGGTCTTCAAGTCGGCGCCGGCACTGAAGGCGTCGCCGGTGCCGAGAACGATGACGGCTTGGACGGCGTCGTCCTGGTCGGCTCGCGTCAGCGCCGCGGGCAGCGCGCGCACCATGGCGGAGCTCAGCGCGCTTTTTACCTCCGGCTGGTTCCGTCGGAGGATGAGGACACGACCGCCCGGGCTCTCGACGGGCTCGTGATCCGCTAGACGCCCGCCACCACGACGCTCTTTTGCTCGGTGTAGAAGTCGAGCACCTCGACGCCGTGTTCCTTGCCGAAGCCGCTGTGCTTGGTGCCGCCAAAGGGAAGCTCGTCGTAGGCCACCTGGATCGAATTCACCCAGGTGTAGCCGGCATCGAGCCGGTCGATCCCGAGCTGGGCGCGCTTGAGATCGCGGGTGAAGATCGACGAGCCGAGCCCGAACTCCGAGTCGTTGGCGCGTTCGAACGCTTCGTCGAGGTCCTTGACCCTCGCGATCGGCAGTAGCGGTCCGAAGGTCTCCTCCCGCCAAACCCGAGCCTCCCAGGGGACATCGGTGACGATGGTCGGCTCGAAGAAGAAGCCGCTGTCGAAGGGCGCGCCACTCAACCGCTTCCCGCCGGCAACCAGGCGTCCCCCGCGATCGAGCGCGTCTTTTAGTTGCTGCTCGATGGTCTCGCGACCGCCAGCGGTGTGCATCGGACCCATCTGGGAGGCGGCGTCGCCTCCCGGCGCGACCTTCAGCTTCTTCGCCCGCGCCGCAAGCTTCTCGATCAGCTGGTCGGCCACGGATTCGACGACGTAGACCCGTTTCACGGCCAGGCAGGCCTGGCCGGCATTGAAGAAGCGGCCGATGGCGATCGCCTTGCTCGCCTGCTCGAGGTCGGCGTCATCGCACACGATCGCCGGATCGCTCCCGCCCAGCTCCAGGGTGACGTGTTTGAGATCCGAGGCTGCTTCGGCCATCACCTGCTTGCCGGTCTTGGTTTCCCCGGTAAATCCGATCTTGCGGACCTTCGGGTTCTTGATCAGCTCCTGGCCGACCACCGCCCCCGGGCCAACCACCACGTTGAGCACGCCGGGCGGCAGACCGCCCTCGTTCATCAGCTCGACCAACCGGATCGTCGATAGTGGCGTGGTGCTGGCCGGCTTGGCGACTACGGTGTTGCCGACCGCTAGTGCCGGCGCGATCTTGTTGGCGAGCAGCGTCAGGGGAAAGTTCCAGGGGATGATGGCGCCGACCACTCCGAGCGGGCGCCGGACGACCAGGCCGAAGGCCCCCGGCACCGAAAGCTGGACGTGCTTGCCGCGGATGGCGCCCGAGGCGGAGAGCATGGCGTAGTACTCGATGTTCTCGACGAACCGCTCCGCCTCGATCTTCGAGTCGCGCAGCGGTTTGCCCTGCTCGCGGGTCAAAAGCGACGCGACTTCATCGAGGTGCTGGCGGGCGAGCGCTGCTCCCTTCATCAGGATCCTGGCGCGCTTCTGCGGCAGCGTCTCTGCCCAGCCGCGGAAGGCGGCCTGGGCGGCGTCGATCGCCTGGCGCGTTTCCTCGACGCCGGCCTGCGGGACTTTGTCGACCAGCTCGCCGGTTGCGGGGTCGTGGATCTCCACCGTCGCGCCCGACCGGGCCGATGCCGGCTTGCCATCAATCACCATCGTGCTCATGCGGTTTTAACTCCTGTTCTCTGTGGGCCGAACTAGACTTCAGGGTACACAAAGGAGGGATCGATGGAGCAAGCGACCACCTCGAAGGTTGTGTCGGTCACCCGTGAGGCAAACGGCGTTGCGCTGATTCATCTCAACCGTCCACCAGCCAATTCCTACGACCGCGGCCTGATCGACGACCTCAACGCCGCCATCGACGAGATCCGTTTCGATGAATCCATTGGCGCTGCCATCCTGATGTCGGACCTACCGAAGTTCTTCAGTGCCGGGGCCGACATCAACATGTTCCGGACGGTCAGCTCCAAGGCGCGGGCGATGACGATCCTGCACATGCACGAGGTGCTGCTCAAGATGGAGCACACGCCGAAGGTATTCATCGCCGCCATCGGAGGTCATTGCCTGGGCGGCGGCCTCGAGATCGCGCTCGCCACCGATTTCCGTTTCGCTGCCGAAGGCGAGTACCGTCTCGGCGTCCCCGAGGTCACGCTCGGCCTCTTGCCGGGGAATGGGGGCACGCAACGTCTGCCGAGACTGATCGGCCGGCAGAAGGCGATGGAGTTGCTCCTGACCGGCAAACCGCTGGATCCAACGACGGCCACGGCCCTGGGCGTCGTCGACCGCCTCGTAGCGCCGGACCGCCTGCTGCCCGACGCGATCGCGTTCGCCGCGAGCCTGACGGCCGGCCCGACGCTCGCGATCGGCGAGATCAAGCTTGTCGCCAAGCAGGGCCTCGAGATGGCGCTGGAAAGCGGCCTGGCCCTCGAGCGGGCCGGAATCTTCCGGCTTTTCGAAACCGCGGACGCCAAAGAGGGCCTCGCCGCCTTCGCGGAGAAACGCAAGCCCACCTGGAAAGGCGAATAAGCTCCGAGCCCATACCTTTACGTATGCGCCACGGCGGCCGGGCCGCCTGTCCGCTCGGTTAGGGTCGCGGGATTTCCCGCGTGTCATATTCTTGCGGCCGGCGGTGCGTATAGGGTGAGTGCTCCAGTCGCAAGCCTGGCAACCGGTCGTAGGGCGCACACCGCTGGACGCGCTTAGGCAGGGCGTGCCGGATCCATTCGAGCGGCTGTTCCTCGAGGAATATCCGAAGGTCGTGGCCATCGCCTACCGGGTCCTTGCCGATCGCTCAGCGGCGGAGGACGTCGCCCAGGACGTCTTCATCCAGTTTCACCGCCGGGTATCCCCGGGCGACGAGCGGGCGGCCGGCTGGTTACATGCCGCCGCGGCCCACTCCGCGTTGAACGTGATTCGCGGCGAGCGGCGCCGCGCCCAACGCGAGACCGCCCATGCCGTCGATCCCGCGCAAGCGCCCGTCGCCAGCCCGGAGCGGCTTGTGGTCGAGGCTGAGAGCCGCCGAGAGGTGCGCCGGGCGCTCAGCAGGTTGCCGCAGCGGACCGCGGCGTTACTGATGTTGCGCTACAGCGGACTGAGCTACGCCGAGGTTGCGACGGCGCTGGGGATGAAGGCTGGAAACGTGGGAACGCTACTGCGCCGGGCGGAAGAGGCCCTGCGCAAGGAGGTCAATCGTGCGACACCTGAATGACGGTACACTCCGACGGATCTACGACGAGCCGCTGGCGCTGACGTCGCTGGACCAGGCGCACTTCGATAGCTGCACCGAGTGCAAGGCGCGTTTCGAGTCGATCGCCAATGTGGCTCGCGCCACGGCCACCCTGCTGACTGTGCCGGGCTTTACGCCGGAACCGGCAGCGGCTCTGCGGTCGGTGCGGATTCGGATCCGAGCGGATGAAACGAGACGCCCGCCTCGCTGGTACGAGCGCTGGTTGGACCGGTCCTCGCCGCGCTTCCGACCGATCGCCACGCCGGCGATCGCCATCCTGCTGGCGGCCGCGCTGATGACGGGCGTCACCGCAACCGGCGTGGCGCAGGGCTGGTTCCGGGTCTTCGCGCCGACCACCGTTGCGCCGGTTCAGGTCGGTCCGTCCGACTTTGCGGGTACGGGCGCCCTGCTCGACTACGGCGAGGTCAAGTGGCTGCCCGACGCGCCGACGCTGCGCCAGCTCACCGACGCCACGGCGGCGGCGGCGCAGTCAGGGTTGCAGGTGCTGATGCCAGCCTCGCTGCCCCAAGGCGTTTCGGGCCCGGTGAGCTTTGGCACAATTTCGCACGCGACCGGGTCGCTGACCTTCGACGCAGACCGGCTTCGCGCGTCGGCGGCGACGAAGGGCGTGCGTGTGAACGCGATGCCCGCCAGGATCAACGGCAGCAAGCTCATCGTCAACGCGGGGCCTGCTCTCATCGAAGCATGGGGCCTGTCCGCCAGCGCCAGCCAGGTCCAGATGCCGACCCTGGTGATCGCCCAGACCCGGGTGCCGACGGTCGATTCGACCGGCGTCAACGCGGTCGAGTTGGAGGACTACCTGCTGTCGCAACCGGGTGTGCCACCCGACATCGCGGCGCAGATCAAGGCGATCAAAGATCCGTCGACCACGCTTCCGATCCCGATCCCCAAGGGGCTGGCGACGACCGAGCCGGTGCAGATCAATGGCGTACAGGGCTTGCTCATCAAAGCCGTCCTCGGGGCGGGCGTGGTCTGGCAGAAGAATGGCGTAATCTACGCCGTCGGAGGCCAGCTCACCCCCGACCAGGTGCTCGCCATTGCAACGTCCCTCCAGTAATCCCAATCTGAATCCGATGGAGGCGGCCGATGCCGCCTCTCTTGCTGTCCACACGCAAGACCTCGCCAAGCGCTACGGCAAAACGGTCGCGCTCAGCGGCCTGACGATGAGCGTGCGTCGCGCCGAGGTCTTCGGCTTCCTGGGACCGAACGGAGCCGGAAAGACCACGGCGGTGAAGCTCCTGGTTGGCCTGGCACTACCGACCGCGGGAGAGGGATGGGTGCTGGGAGCGCCGATCGGCGACCTGCAGACCCGACGGCGCCTGGGCTACCTCCCCGAGCTGTTCCGCTACCAGGGCTGGATGAAGGCGCGCGAAGTGCTCGGACTGCATTGCGAACTGTCGCGCATGGCGCGATCCGAATGGAAGAAGGAGATCGACCTCGCGCTCGACATGGTGGGCCTCGCCGATCGCGCGGACGACAGGGTCGAAGGCTTCTCCAAGGGAATGCAGCAACGGTTGGGGCTTGGCGTTGCCTTGCTTGGCCGGCCTGAGCTGGTCCTGCTCGACGAGCCCACCTCCGCCCTCGACCCGGTCGGGCGCCATGACGTCCGAGAGATCATTCGCCAGTTGAAGGCGCGCGGCACCGCCGTCTTTCTCAACTCGCACCTGCTGAGCGAGGTCGAGCAGATCTGCGACCGGCTTGCCGTGGTAGACCACGGGCGGGTGATCGCGACCGGAACCATGTCGCAAATCCTGGGACAGGATGGCGCCGTGCGCGTCCGGGTCACCGGCCTGCCCGCGCCCAGCAGGGCCGCGCTTGGCGAGTTCGGAAACCTGGAGGACGAGGGCGAGTGGCTGACCTTTCGCGGGCTGCACCCCGATCGCGTCCCCCAGCTGGTCAGTGAGATCGTCCGCCAGGGTGGGCGGGTCTACGCCGTCGAGCCGCGGCACGAGACGCTCGAAGACCGCTTCCTTCAGCTGCTCAAGGAGCAGGAACCATGAGGCAAACACTGACGATCGCGCGGCTCACCATCCTCGAGGCGTCCCGCAGGAAGCTTCTGCTCGCGCTCGGTGTCCTCACCATCGTCGTGGTCGTGCTCACCAGCTGGGGCTTCAGCCGCCTGCCAACGATGAAAAACGTAACACCTGCGGAGGTTCGGCTGGCGGCGTCGCAGCTGACGATCTTGATGGCCTTCATGTTCAGCGGCGTCCTCGCCTTGGGCTCCACGCTGGTGGCGGCACCGAGCATCGCCAGCAACATCGAGTCAGGCATCGCCCTGGCGATCCTGCCCCGGCCTATCCGACGCAGCCAGCTTCTCATGGGCAAGTGGCTGGGGCTTGCGCTGCTGGTCGCGGTCTACGCCGCCGGCAGCGGGTTGCTCGAGTTACTCGGCATCTGGCTGGGCACCAATTACCTTCCCCCCAACCCGATCGCGTCACTTGCCTTCGTCGCGGCCGAAGGCATCGTGCTGATGACACTCGCTCTGCTACTCAGCACCCGTTTGTCGCCGATGACCGGGGGTGTGATCGCGCTGGTGCTCTTTTTCGTGGCATGGATCGGCGGCATCGCGCTCGCCATCGGCATTACCTTCGATAACGACACGATCAAGAACATTGGCATCGGCAGCCGACTTTTGATCCCTACGGACGGGCTCTGGCACGGGGCGATCTTCTACCTGGAGCCGTCTGAATTTCTCGCCGCGGCTCGGGTCGCCGGGCGGGCGCGGGCCGGGAACCCGTTCTTCGCCGATGCGCCCCTTCCCGGGATCTATCTCGCCTGGGTCGTCGCCTGGCTGGTGGCGGTCGTGGGGCTGGCTAATTGGAGCTTCGCTCGGCGAGACCTCTAGCCAGCCCGCGACCTATTCAGAGGGCGACCACCTGGATGCAGACGTCGCACTCGAATACTCCGGTTTGGGGGTCAAATGACGCGTCCGTGGGGTAGTACTCGAAGAAGGGGCGTGCGTCGAGTTGCATCCCGCTGTCGGGTAGCCAGTCGCGGAGTATCGACTCCCATGCGGCACCGAGTTGGTCTGCGGTGCCCTTGAAGCGTCCCGACGCGTACTTGCCGCCGGGAATCACCGTCTTCATGTAGGGTCCGGTACCGGTGAAGTCCTCCGGCACCTCGACGGCGGCGTCGTAGCGCAACTTCTCGGGCGCTGTGATGTTGGGATCGTCCTGGCTGATCCCGTAGCACGCCCTCCCAAGGAGGATGTTGGTTGCCATCCAGGGAGCGACGGTCTCGATCCAGAACTCCGAAAGGCCGGAGCCGTATGGCCCGACACGGCGAAGGTAGGCGACTCGGACTGGCTGCCGATCTACGAGCTTGACATTCAGGTCGATACTTGTGTTTTTCATAGTCCCATCATCCGTAGCACGCAGCGCCGCAGCCTGATCGCGCTTGCCCTTGGCCTGATCGCGCTTGCGGTGTTCCGTCGACCTCCACACGCTCGGGGATTCACCGAAACGAGCCTTGAAGGCGCGGGCAAACGCTTCGGCCGAGCCGAAGCCAACCGACAGCGCAACCTGAAGCACCGGCAGCCGCGGCTGTGCGACCAACCGCTGCGCGGCCACTTCGAGTCTCCGGCGGCGCAGATACTCGCCCAGGGTTTCGCCCATCCAGGCCGCGAACAGGCGATGGAAATGAAACGGTGAAAAATTCGCCACACGGGGCGAGGGTATCGAGTTCGAGGCGCTCGTCGAGCTGGCGGTCATTATGCTCCAGCACCCGATGCATCCGGCGCGCGTACTCCGAGCGGCTGTCTTGAGCCGGCATCCACTTAGTTTGCCGGTCGCGCCCGGAGGATCACGAGGGAGACGCCTTGCAGCGTCACAGCCGCGGCGATCGCCAGCAGGAATCCGAACGCGATGCCGACAGGAACCAGAACGGCGGCCAGAACCGTGAAGAAGGCCAGGAAGGAAAACAGGCCGAAGAGCAGGCCGCGCCACACCTCGGCCGCGGCGGCCGGGCCGCCAAGGCGATGTGCGAAGACGGCAAGCATTGCGGCGTATAGCGGAAACGGGCTCACCAGCCCGCTTAGAAAGGAGCCCAGGTAGGGCGCGACGGTGGTCAGGCCGACGACGAGAAGCGTTGCCACGACAATCCGCACCGGCAGGTCGCCGGCTGGCGGGGCCACCACGGGAGCAACCTCTTCAATTCGCGGCATCAGCAAAATCGCGGCCAGAAGACAGGCGATCACCACCATGGGCTCGAGCACGGCCGGCATGCGTACCAGCCGAAAGGCGATGGTCGCGGCGGTGAAGGCCGCCGTCCCGGCCAGCACCCTCACCGGCCATCCGATCGACCCTGGGATCCAGACATAAGCGAGGGCGAACACGGCCTGTGAGGCGACGCCCAGGATCACGCCGAGCGAGGCATCGGCCGCGAAAGGGCGGCTCTGGTCGACGGCCAGAAAGAAGACCACGGGTCCAGAAGTCAGCGGGAGCCCGACGAGCCAGCCGCTCAGCACCTGACCCCAGCGTCGCCCGATCAGGGTGGCCGCGCTGACCAGGATCGGCGTGACGACCACCTTGAGCAAAAGGCTGACGACCAACGGGCTGTAGTGTAGGCGGATGGGGGAATACGACGAAACGACCTACGGTGAGCGGATCGCCGACGTCTACGACACGCTTACCGATGTCCCAACCGATACCGATGAAGCCGTCGGCCTGCTGGCAAACCTGGCCGGAGCCGGTCGATGCCTGGATATCGGAATCGGTACCGGGCGCCTGGCGCTGCCGCTCCAAGCGCGCGGCGTCAAGATCGAGGGGATCGACGCCTCGCCGGCAATGGTGGAGAAGTTGCGGAGCAAGTCGGGTGGCCGTGATATTCCGGTCACCATCGGCAACTTCGCGGACCTTGCGATCGAAGGTCGTTTTTCGCTCATATTCGTCGCCTTCAACACCTTCTTTGCCCTCCTCACCCAGGAGGACCAACTCCGCTGTTTCGCCAATGTCGCGGCTCACCTCGAACCGCATGCCGCCTTCCTGATCGAGGCTTTCGTCCCCGATCTGAGCCGGTTCGACCGGGGGCAGCGGGTGCAGGCGACCGACGTGAACTTGGAGCTTGTCCGCATCGACGCCGCGCGCCATGACCCGGTTGCTCAGCAGATCTTCGGACAGCACATGGTCATCACGGAGACTGGCACACGCTTTTACCCCGTGAAGCTACGCTACTGCTGGCCGTCGGAGTTAGATCTGATGGCGCGGCTGGCGGGACTCACGCTGGAGCACCGCTGGGGCGGCTGGCTCAGGCAGCCTTTTAGCGCCGCCAGCGGCAAACATGTTTCCGTCTATCGCGCCCCGCCTTAGTTAGGCCGGTGGGCCATTGACTTAGGCGGTCGCCGAACGTACATTTAGCTCGCCAAAATGGCGATTCGGAACTCATAGGAGGGGAAACATGGGTGTCGCGACCTTAACGCCTCCGGCGCAGCGTGTGGGGGAGGAGCTCGTCTACCCGGACGGCCGGCATGAGATGGCCGACGATTCGTCGATCCGAAACAGCCCGCTCTACAACGGGGACCTTGCTCCAGTTCCGATCAAACGGCGGACCTGGAACACCTACAACTACATGGCGCTCTGGATCGGCATGGCGCACAACATCCCAACCTACTTACTGGCCTCTGGACTCGTTGCGTTGGGTATGGCCTGGTACCAGGCGATCCTGACGATCGCGCTCGCCAACATCATTGTCCTGATTCCGATGCTGGCGAATAGCCACGCCGGCACCAAGTACGGCATCCCATACCCGGTCTTCGCCCGGGCATCGTTCGGTGTATTTGGCGCCAACGTCGCGGCGCTTCTGCGCGCCGGGGTGGCCTGCGGTTGGTTCGGTATCCAGACCTGGATCGGCGGCGGCGCACTTTACGCCCTTTCCGGAAAGCTATTTGGATCCGGGTGGACGAACTCGGCGATGTTCGCCGGACAGCACTGGACCCTCTGGCTGAGCTTTGCCATTTTCTGGGCGCTCAACATCTTCATCATCATGCGGGGCATGAATGCCGTCCGGCGCTTCGAAAACTGGGCGGCGCCCTTCGTGCTGGTCGTCGCGCTCGGTCTGCTCGCGTGGATGGTCGGCCAAGCGGGCGGCTTCGGACCGATCCTCAGCGAGCCTGGCAAGGTCGGCTGGGGTGGGAACTTCTGGTTCGTTCTCTTCCCGCCGGCGCTGATGGGGATGATCGCGTTCTGGTCGACGCTCTCGCTGAACATGCCCGACTTCACTCGTTTCGGCAAGAGCCAGCGGGCGCAGGCATGGGGCCAGATCCTCGGGTTGCCCACGACGATGACGCTCTTTCCGCTGGTGGCGGTGCTGATCACAGCGGCCACCCAGAAGGTATACGGCGCACCGATCTGGGATCCGGTTGCCCTGACCGCCAAGTTCGACAATCCGCTGGTGGTTATCTTCGCGCTCTTTACACTGGCCGTCGCCACCCTGTCCGTCAACGTGGCGGCCAACATCGTCAGCCCGTCCTACGACTTCTCGAACGTCATTCCGAAGCTGATCAGCTTCCGCACCGGCGGTCTGATCACGGGCGTCCTCGGCATCGTCATCCAGCCCTGGAACCTGCTCGCGAACCCGAATGTGTACATTTTCACCTGGCTCGGGTTCTACGGTGGCGCCCTGGGTGCGATCGCCGGCGTGTTGATCGCCGACTACTGGTTCATGCGGAACAGCAATCTGAAGTTGGGCGATCTCTATCGCGTCGACGGCCAGTACCGCTACTCGGGAGGCTTCAACTGGCGAGGCCTGGTCAGCCTGGTTGTGGGAGGCGTGCTCGCAGTGGGTGGGGCTTACTCGACGCCGGGCAACGGGCCCTTCCCGAAGGGCGGGATCATCGGCCCGCTGTACAACTGGTTCCCGTTCCACGTGTACGACTACAGCTGGATCGTTGGCCTGGTGGCAGCGTTCCTTTGCTACCTGGCGCTTTCGGCGCTTTTCCCGGCGGCTGCGGTTCGGCGGCAACCCCGAGCAGCGGCGGCGACCTAAACTCGTAGATCGATCGCGCTGGAGCCCCTTCCTCGCGGTGGGGGCTCCAGTACTTTTTGAAACGAATGGCACGACTCAGCTTCGGCGTCTGCTTTGCGCCGGATCCGCCCCCCAGCCGGTGGGTGGAGCTGACCAAACTTGCCGAGACCCAGGGATTCGAGTACGCCTGGCTCTTCGATTCGCACGTGCTCTGGCAGGAGGTCTATCCGATCTTCACGCTGATGGCGGCCAACACGACGACCATCAAGATCGGGCCGTGCGTCACCAATCCGGGAACGCGCGATCCGACCGTGACCGCCAGCGCGCTCGCCACCCTCAACGAGATCTCGGGTGGTCGCATGGTGATGGGCATCGGCCGCGGCGACAGCGCCCGGCGGGTCCTCGGCCAGAAGCCGGTGACGGTCGAGCACATGGAGGCCGATTGCCGGCTGATCCGCGATTTGGCCGCGGGCCGCGAGGTCGCCTACGACGGCGTCAAGGTCCGGCTCAAGTGGGCCGAGCACGAACTCCCCATCTGGGTCGCCGGCTATGGGCCGAAAGCCCTGCGCGCGGCCGGCCGGGTCGCGGACGGCGTCATCATCCAGCTGGCTGACCCGGCCATCATCAAGTGGTGCCTGCAGTTCGTGCGGGAGGGCGCCGACGAAGCGGGACGGTCCTTCGACGACATCCTGGTCCAGGCCGCAGCCCCGGCCTTTATCTCCGATGATATCGAGGCGGCCCGCGAGCAGGTCCGCTGGTTCCCGGCACTGGTCTCCAACCACGTCGTCGACCTGCTGAAGCGTTACGACGCCCAGGACCTTCCCCAAGCGCTTACCGATTACATCAAGGCGCGCGACCACTATGACTACTCGGAGCACGCCCAACGGGGCGCGGCCCACGCCGACTTCGTCCCCGATGACGTGATCGACAGGTTCTGCGTCATCGGCACGGTCGAGCAGAGCAAGAAACGCATCCAGGAACTGATCGACGTCGGCGTCGACCAGTTCAACCTCTACCTTATGGTGGAGAAACCTGAGGCGGTCATCAGGCAATACGGCGAGGCCATCATTCCGGCGTTCAGCTAGGAGGCAAACACACATGGCGAAGGTGCGGGCGGCGCTGATCCAGGCGCACGCGAACATGCCAAAGCAAGAGGCGATCGCGCGACACGAGCAGTTGATCGACGAGGCCGCGGACAAGGGCGCCCAGGTGACGTGCCTGCAGGAAATCTTTTTCGGCCCCTACTTCTGCGCCGAGCAGGATCCCAAGTGGTACGACACCGCCGAGCGAGACGACGGACCCACCGTCAGGCGGATGCAGGCTCTGGCGAAGAAGCACAAGATGGTGCTGGTCGTGCCTTTCTACGAAGAGGCGCAGACCGGTGTCTACTACAACACCGCGGTCCTGATCGAGAACGACGGCAGCGTGGTCGGCAAATATCGCAAGACCCACATCCCGCACGTCGGTCCATGCTTTTGGGAGAAGTTCTATTTCAAGCCGGGCAACCTCGGCTACCCGGTGTGGGACACCTCGGTCGGCCGGGTTGGCATCTTGATCTGCTACGACCGCCACTTTCCGGAGCCCGCGCGGGCGCTCGGTCTGAAGGGCGCCGAGCTGGTCTTCAACCCGTCGGCCACCGTCAAGTCGCTGTCGCGCTACCTCTGGGAGCTGGAGCAGCCCGCCCACGCGGTAGCCAATGGCTACTGGATCGGCGCCATCAACCGGGTCGGGGTCGAGAAGCCGCTCAACGAGGCGCAGTTCTACGGATCGAGCTACTTTTGCGACCCGCGCGGCAAGATCATCGCCCAGGCGTCCGAGACGGAAGATGAAGTACTGGTCGCCGACCTCGATCTGGACATGAATCGCCAGGTGCGCAACACCTGGCAGTTCTTGCGCGACCGCCGGCCGGAAAGTTACGAGGAGCTCGTGAAGGAGCTGCCATGAGGACGCTGATCAAAAACGGCACAGTGGTGACCGCGAGCGACACCAACAAGACCGACGTCCTGATCGAGGGCGAGAAGATCGCCGCGATCGGGAGCGGGCTCGAGGCCACGGCCGACCAGGTGATCGACGCCGAGAACCGCTACGTGATGCCGGGCGCGATCGACGTCCATACCCACATGGAGCTACCGTTCGGTGGTACGTTCGCCTCCGACGATTTCGCGACCGGAACGGCCGCCGCCGCCTGGGGCGGGACGACCACGATCGTGGACTTCGCGGTGCAGACCTTCGGTCAGACGCTGCGGCAGGGTCTCGACCAGTGGCACAAGAAAGCCGAAGGCAAGGCCCACATCGACTATGGATTTCACATGATCGTGCGCGAGATCAACGACTCCATCCTCAAAGAGATGGACGCATTGGTCAACGAAGGCGTCCCGTCGTTCAAGCTCTTTATGGCCTACCCCGGGGTCTTCATGCTCGACGACGCCTCGATCTTCCGCGCCATGGGACGCACCGCGGAAAACGGCGGCCTGATCATGATGCACGCCGAGAACGGCGGTGCGATCGATGTGCTGGTCAAGCGCTACCTCGCCGAGGGGAAAGGCGATCCGATCAACCATGGACTGACCCGGCCGGCCAGCATGGAAGGGGAGGCGACCAGCCGCGCCATCGCGCTGGCCCGGCTTGCGGAGGTCGCCGTCTACATCGTGCACTTGAGTTCGAAGGAAGCACTCGATGCGGTTCGCGAGGCGCGCGATGACGGCGCCTCCACCTTTGCCGAGACCTGCCCGCAATATCTCTACTTGAGCCTGGACGATCTCGGCCGGCCTGGCTTCGAAGGCGCCAAGTACGTCTGCTCGCCGCCACTGCGACCCCCGTCGCATCACGATGAGCTCTGGAAGGGTCTGCTGCAGGACGACCTGCAGTTGGTGGCGACCGACCACTGCCCCTTCCATTTCAAGGGCCAGAAGGATATGGGGCGCGGCGATTTCTCCAAGATCCCTAACGGCCTGCCGGGCGTGGAAGACCGCTTCACGCTAATCTTCAACGGTGGCGTGAATTCCGGCCGGATCACGCTCAACCGCTTCGTCGAATTGGTGGCGACCGCGCCCGCCAAGATGTTCGGCCTCTTCCCGCGCAAGGGCACGATCGCCCCGGGTAGTGACGCCGACATCGTGATCTTCAACCCGAGGGTGGAACGCACGCTTTCGGCGAAGACCCACCACATGAACGTGGACTACAGTTGCTACGAAGGCATGACGGTCAAGGGCCTGCCGGAGGTCGTGATGCAACGCGGTAACGTGCTGGTAAAGGACGGAAAGTTCCAGGGGACCAAGGGCGCCGGCCAATTCCTGCGGCGCTCGCCATTCCACGCGGTACCGACCAGCGAGCCGAGCCCGGTAGGAGCGAGATCATGATTGCTACCAAGAACGTCCAGAGCTTTATCGGCGGCAAGTTCCGCGACTCGCGCGCGCAGACGGTTGACCCGATCCCCAACCCCGCGACCGGCGAGACGATCGCCAGCCTGCCGCACTCGACCCGCGAAGAGATCGACGAAGCTGTCGCCGCCGCCAAGAAGGCCTTCCCCGCCTGGAGCGAAACGCCCGTGCCCGAGCGCGCGCAGGTCATGTTCCGCTTCAAGGCGCTCTTCGACAAGCACATCGACGAGCTCTCCGCGATCGTCACCCAGGAAAACGGCAAGACGCTCGACGAGTCGAAAGGCGAGGTCAAGCGCGCCATCGAGGTGATCGACTTTGCCTGCGGCGCCCCAACCCTGATGATGGGCCAGAACCTCGACCAGGTCGCCAGAGGGATCGACGAGGAGTTGACCCGCTTCCCGGTTGGCGTCGTCGCCGGCATCACGCCCTTCAACTTCCCCAACATGGTGCCGATGTGGATGATCCCGGTCGCGATCGTTACCGGTAACACCTTCGTTTTGAAGCCTTCTCAGTTGACGCCGCTTTCGGCGATGCGCATCGCGGAACTGCTCGACGAGGCCCGGTTGCCCGAGGGGGTCTTCAACGTCGTGCATGGCGCCAACGACGCGGTCAACCAACTGCTGACCCATCCCGACATCTCGGCGATCTCGTTCGTCGGCTCGGCAACGGTGGCCGCTTACATCTACGCAACGGCGGCCGCCAATGGCAAGCGCGTCCAGGCGCTGGGCGGTGCCAAGAACCACATCCTGGTCATGGACGACGCTGACCTCGAGCTCTCCGCGCCGCATGTCATCTCGTCGGCGTTCGGCAATGCCGGCCAGCGTTGCCTGGCAGGGAGCGTCGCGGTTGGGGTCGGCAAGATCGGCGATGCCCTGGTTCGCGAACTGGCGAATGATGCGGCCAAGCTGAAGGTCGGTCCCGGCACCGATCCAAAAACGACGCTCGGGCCGGTGATCCGGGGCGAGCGCAAG
>Ga0070699_100001459_pt1 | contig 21671 bp, 17 predicted proteins | sample KBSK1503metaG_FD_65473 | JGI IMG/M metagenome (GOLD analysis project Ga0070699, IMG submission 65473) | Corn, switchgrass and miscanthus rhizosphere microbial communities from Kellogg Biological Station, Michigan, USA - KBS K1-50-3 metaG | ecosystem: Host-associated > Plants > Roots >...
AAATGGCTCGGAAACTTGCTCCAGATAAATGGCTGTTCGCGGCGACCATCGGTCTCGCGCTTTTTGGCGTGGTCATGGTCTACAGCGCGTCAGCCATGATGGCGCAAAAAGAAAACGGTAACCAGTTTTACTACGTGATCAAGCAAGGCGTGTGGGTCGCGATCGGTTTCATCGTGATGTTGCTGGCGATGCAGTTCAACTACCAACAACTGAAGAGCCGCCGCATTGTCTACAGCCTGTTACTGCTTTGCACTCTCGGACTCATGTCGGTGTTTGCTTTCAGCAGCACGAACGGTGCGCATCGCTGGATCAAGCTGCCGGGACTTTCAATGCAACCGTCGGAGATATCGAAACTCGCGCTGATCATCTTTCTCGCTTACTTCCTCGAGAAGCGCGCGGGTGAAGAAGGCGACTTCTGGCGCACGTTTCTCCCGTGCGGGATCGTTACCGGCTGGTTCGCCGCGCTCGTGGTAATCGAACCTGACCTCGGCACGGCGCTGATGCTCGCGTTGATCTTTACGGTCGTCATCTACACGGCCGGCGCGCGCGTGCTTCATCTCGGTATGGCGGCAGCACCGGCGCTGGTTGCGGCCGCGGGTCTATTGATCTTTGTGCCGTGGCGTTTGCGACGCTTGATCACATTTCTCGATCCCTGGGCCGATCAGCAAGGCGCCGGTTTTCAGGTGGTCCAATCACTGATCGCAATCGGTTCGGGCGGCACCAACGGCCTCGGGTTCGCACAGGGAAAACAGAAGATGCTGTTTCTGCCCTTCGCGCACTCCGATTTCATCTTCGCAGTGGTTGGCGAAGAGCTCGGCCTCGTCGGCGCGCTGGCAGTCGTCGCCGTGTTTGCACTCTTTCTGTGGCGCGGCGTGCGCACGGCGTTGCTCGCGCCGGACCGGTTCGGAATGTTGCTGAGTCTGGGCATCGTCACCAGCATCGTGGCGCAGGCGCTCTTTAATATTAGTGTGGTGCTGTCGCTCGTGCCGACGAAGGGAATCCCGCTGCCATTTATCTCTTACGGCGGCTCATCGCTGGTGCCGACACTCGCAGCCGTTGGGATTCTGCTGAACGTTTCGCAACACGCGAGCGGTAATATTTCCAATTTCAAATTGCCGATTGCCAATTTAAGTAAGAAGTACGAAGCGAGCGTAAATCGGCAATCAGCAATTGAAAATTGGCAATGAGAGTGCTGATTGCAGCGGGTGGCACGGGCGGACACATTTATCCCGGGATTGCGGTGGCCCAGGAGATCATGCGTCGCGATGCGAGCTCGAAAGTACATTTCGTCGGCACCGCACGCGGGTTGGAAACGCGGCTTGTGCCCCAGGCAGGTTTTGAGTTGTCGCTGATTGAAAGCGCCGGATTGAAGAACGTGAGACTGGGCGCGCGTTTGAAAGGGATCGCAGTGTTGCCGCGGAGTTTTGTTTCGACGCGGAAGCTGCTGCGACAGTTTCAACCGGACGTGGTGGTCGGCGCGGGTGGTTATGTGTCGGGGCCGGTGGTTCTGACCGCCGCGATGATGAATCGGCCGACGCTCGTGATGGAGTCGAACGCGTTGCCGGGTTGGACCAACCGGGTGCTGGCACGTTTTGTGGATCGCGCGGCAGTTTCGTTCGATCAGGCGCTGCCTTACTTTCGCGGCAAAGCGAAGGTGACGGGCAATCCGGTGCGCCGCGATTTTTTTGAAATACCCCGGAAGCAACACGAGGCGGGAAAGTTTTCGTTACTCGTGTTTGGTGGTTCGCAAGGGGCGCGCGCGATCAATGAGGCGATGATGGCGGCGCTGCAAAAGTTGAAAGCGATTCCGAGCGAGTTGCGGATCAAGCACCAGACCGGACCGGCGGATTTTGAAAAGGTGCAGGCGGCTTACGTTGCCGCGGGTTGGGGCGATCATGCAGACGTTCGCAGTTACATTGACAACATGATGGCAGATTTCGCTGCGGCCGATCTCGTGCTCTGCCGCGCCGGCGCCACGACGACCGCGGAACTGATCGCAGCAGGCAAAGCATCGATCATGGTTCCGTTTCCGTTCGCGGCCGACGACCACCAGCGCAAGAACGCGGAAGCGTTGGAGGCAGCGGGCGCCGCACGAATGATTCTGCAACAGGATTTGAGTGGTGACGGCCTGGCAGCCGAGATCGAGAAACTGGTCCAGTCGCCATCGGAACTGGACCGCATGGAAGAAGCAAGCAGGAAGTTAGCGCACGGCGACGCTGCTGCCGCCGCCGTGAACATGATCGAAGAGCTTGGCCACAAAAAGGCACAAAAGTGAAGAAGGAATATTGGACCAAACGCATCAGCAGAAACTTTTTTTGTGACTTATGCGCCTTTTTGTGGCTAAAGAAGATTAATGTTTAGAAGAATTCAACACGTTCATTTCGTCGGGATTGGCGGGATTGGCATGTCTGGCATCGCGGAGGTGCTGGTCAATCTCGGCTTCCGTGTCTCGGGATCGGATCTCAAACGTTCCAACGTCACCGATCGCTTGCAGCATATGGGTGTTGAAATCTTCGAAGGTCACGCAGCGGAGAACGTCGGACAGCCGCACGTCGTCGTGCGTTCGACCGCGGTGCGTGACGACAACCCCGAGATCATCGAAGCGAATCGTCGCTCGATTCCCGTGATCCCGCGCGCCGAGATGCTCGCGGAGTTGATGCGACTCAAACCCCACACAGTCGCAGTCGCCGGTTCGCATGGAAAGACAACCACGACGTCGATGGTCGCAACTGTCCTGGGTCATGCGGGACTCGATCCGACGATGGTGGTCGGAGGCGTCGTCGGCGCGTTTGGATCGAATGCTCATTTAGGCACGAGTGATCTGATGGTGGTTGAAGCGGACGAGAGCGACCGATCGTTTTTGATGTTGACGCCGACGATCGCGGTCGTGACCAACATCGATCGCGAGCACATGGACTACTACCACGACATGGATGACGTGCGCGCGTGCTTCGCGAGTTTTGTGAACAAGGTACCGTTCTACGGTTCGTCGGTTTTATGCCTCGACGATCCAAACGTACAGGCGATCATTCCGCTGCTCGAGCGACGCCGCATGACTTACGGCTTCAGCGCGCAAGCGGATGTCTCGGCGCACGGCATTCGCCACGACAGCAACTTCGGATCGTCGTTCACTGTTTGGCGCGGAACAGACGTAATGGGCGAGATGATCCTGCGCGTGCCGGGTGTACACAACGTCTACAACGCGCTCGCAGCGATCGCGGTGGGTTTCGAGCTCGAGGTAGCGTTCGAAAAGATCGTCGAAGGTTTGCACAGTTTCACCGGCGCGGGTCGCCGGTTTCAGGCGAAGGGTGAAGTTAATGGCGTTCTCGTCGTGGACGACTACGGGCATCATCCCACAGAAATTCGCGCGACCCTCGCGGCGGCGAAACTCGGTTCGGGCGGCCGGCGCATCGTGGTGCTGTTTCAACCGCATCGCTACTCGCGTACGCACGATCTGATGCAGGAGTTTGCACGTTCATTCAATAACGCTGACGTGGTGTTTATTACCGACATCTACGCGGCGAGTGAGGATCCGATTGAGGGTGTCACGGCTGAAGCATTGACGGCAGCCATTAAACGTTTTGGTCATAAGGATGTGAGCTACATCGGCGCACTCGACAACGCGGCCTCGACCTTGCGGGAACACGTGCAGCCGGGGGATCTGGTGTTGACGCTCGGCGCCGGAACTGTGAATCGAGTGAGTGAGCAACTGCTGTTCTTGTTACGGGACCACGGATCAGAGGGATAAATACCGGATTTATTGTGTTTGAGGAACGGGATAAAGCGATTGAAGAGATAGCGACGCGACTCGGGGTGCGCGCGGAGCGTGGGAAGCGTTTTGCTGAGTTGACGAGTTTGCGTGTCGGCGGTGCGATCGATTGGGTAATCGCACCGGAGACGGAAGAACAGGCGGCGGCGATCGTGTATGAGTTGGACCAGGCGGGAATCGGCTGGCGACCGCTCGGTTCCGGCAGCAACGTACTGGCAGACGACAGCGATCATCATTACGTGGTCTTGAACTTGAGCAATATGAAGGGCGCAGTCCACATCGATGGCGAGCACGTTTCGGTAAGCGCCGGCTATTCGTTGCCGCGTCTTTGTATCGACGTGGCGCGCGGTGGTCTATCGGGAATTGAAGGGCTCGGCGGCATTCCGGGAACAGTCGGTGGCGCGCTTTGGATGAACGCTGGTGCTTACGGTCACGAGATTGGAACCGTAACTGAAAAGGTTCGCGTGGCGCGTGACGGAAAAGTCGTTGAGGTTCTGGGCGAGAGTATTCAGTGGAACTATCGTCACACTTCGTTTCGCGAAGGTGAGCTGTTGCTCGGCGCGACATTGCGGCTGACTCCTGACGATCCGGAACACATCAAGGCGCGCATGGATGAAGCCAAAAGCAAACGGCTGGCGACGCAGCCACACGGCTCACGCTCGGCCGGTTGTTTTTTCAAGAACCCGCCGGCGAGCACGGTCGGTACCGGCAAGATGATCGATGAGATGGGGATGAAGGGACAGCGTCGCGGCAGCGCAGTCGTTTCGCCGGTGCATGCGAACTTCATCGTCACCGAAGGCGAGAATGCGCGCGCTGAAGATGCGCTTGCGTTGGCGGAAGAGATTCGTGAGCGCGTGCGGCGCGAGCAGGGGATTGAATTGGAATATGAAGTCGAACTCTGGAGGGCAGAGCCGCAGATGAACGCGGATAACGCGGATCAGACAGGGAAGGAGGAGTAAGCGATGAGAGAGCCGATCGGTGCGCAAAAAGTCGGTAATCGCAGCGGGATTGGCAAAGGCCGATCTGCGGTGGGCCAGCATCCAGCGAAGCGTGGGTCAAATGAAGCGATCGGAGCGCGTCTCAAAGCGTTGCTGGGTTACGTGCCGCTCGCGCTCAGGATTGGCGTGATTGCGATCATCGGTTTGATTGCGTTTGTGGGTTATCGCGCGGCTGCCTCGGCGAGCTTCTTCCAGGTGCGAGCGATCGAAACGCGTGGCGCGGCGCGAGCGTCGGCTGAAGAGATCAAGAGTTTAGTGCGGCATGATGTGGGCCAAACTGGTGTTTGGCGTGCAGACCTTCAGGAACTGAGTAGTCATCTCGAGAAATTGCCGTGGGTGCGGACCGCTGTGGTCACGCGCGTGTTGCCTGACGGCATTCGCGTTCGCATTACGGAGCGCGAGCCGCGTGCGGTTGTGCGCACGTCGGCGGGTCGCTTCATCTGGGTCGATGACGATGCCGTGTATCTCGGTGAGATGGCGCCGACGGATCAGATGCCGGCGTTCTTTCTGCGCGGTTGGAACGAAGACGACGACTCGACGACTGCGCAGGCAGAGAATCGCGAACGAGTCGCGAAGTTTCTCGAGCTGCAACGCGACTGGAGTACGCAGGGAATTGCAGAGCGCGTGAGCGAGGCCAACCTGCTCGACCTGCGCGACGTGCGTGTACAGCTTGCCGGCGATGATTCGCAGATCGAAGTCCGGCTCGGTTCGCAGGAGCAGAGCGCGCGACTGAGTAAAGCGTTGACAGTTCTCGACGCGCAGCGTCAAACCGCTCGCGGTCCATTGATCAGTTATATCGATCTCACCCAGGGTAAACGAGCGATCGTGGGGTTGGTAACCGGGAGTCACACCGTTGCAGAAGGGAAAAATGAATAGCCAGAGATAAACCGATCGTTCAGAAGGTCTGTGTAATCCGTGGCTAGAACCCGACATGGCTAAGCGAACACAACACACAATCGGTCTCGACATTGGGACGAGCAAGGTGACGTGTATCGCAGGCGAACCTGGTGAAGGTGGAATGCTGGAAGTGGTCGGCATCGGAGAAGCGGAAGCGCGTGGTTTACGCAAGGGCGTGATCGTTAACCCGGATGCCGCCGTCGATGCGATCAAGAAAGCAGTTGAGGATGCGGAGCGCATGAGCGGCCTCGAAGCGGAAGAAGTGACGATCAATCTGGCCGGCTCGCACATCCTGGGTTTCAACGGCCAGGCCATCGTCGCCGTCTCCGGACGCGACCGCGAGATCATTGCCGACGACGTACGCCGCGCGATCGATTCAGCCTGTGCGATTCAACTTCCCGCGGGCCGCGAGATCGTCGATCGATTGCCGCAGGAGTTCATCGTCGATGACCAGGACGGCATCAACGATCCGGTGGGAATGATCGGCGCGCGTCTCGCGGTGAAGGTACACATCGTCACCAGTCCCGTCACTGCGCGACAGAACGCCATCAACGCCGTGAACCGTGCCGGGTTAGTCGTCGCCGACATGGTGCTCGAACAACTCGCGGCCGCGGAGGCGACGTTAACTGAAGATGACAAAGAGTTTGGAGCGGCACTCGTGGACATCGGCGCGGAGACGACGGGCCTGATCATTTACCAGCGCGGCGCAGTGCAACACACGGCCGTGTTCCCGCTGGGCGGCTCGCACTTCACTAACGACATCGCTTTCGGACTGCGCACGCCGATCCCGGAGGCAGAAAAGATCAAGCGAACTGTCGGCTGCGCTTGCAGTAGCTCGTTGAGTGAAATGGAACGCGGTGAGCTCGTCGATGTGCCGTCAGTTGGTGGGCGTCCACCACGTCAACTCTCGCGGCAGATCCTTTGCGACATTCTACAGCCGCGCGCTGAAGAGGTGCTGATGCACGTCGCCGATGAGATCAAAGACGCGGGTTGGGAGCGACAACTCTCGAGCGGTGTCGTGCTGACTGGCGGTGGCGCCCTGCTGCACGGCATGACTGAGATTGCGGAACAGGTTTTCGATGCGCCGGTGCGGATTGGTTATCCCGAACGAGATCGTTTCGGCGGTTTGATTGAAGACATTCAGAGCCCCGCGTGGGCAGCGGCAGCGGGCCTGGCGTTACTCGCGCATCGCGCGCAGGCGGCGGAGATTCGCACAGGCGTTGCGAGGCGTGGATCGACGGGCAAATTAACGCACTTTGTATCCCGTTTTAGAAATAGATTCGGTAGTATTTTCTGACAAGTTGTTGTATGCTTGCGCCCCGGTTGCACAAGATATTGTCCGCCAGATATCGATGCCGATGGCTCAAGAACCCCAATATAGAAGGAAGCGGCCTTGGAAGCCATCCCGTTTCGGGAGAGAGGAACTAACTATGACACCGGACACTCGTCAACCGGGAACAGGCATTAATATTTTCATCGATGATGATCCGCCACTCACCGGAGCGCGGATAAAAGTGATCGGCATCGGAGGCGGCGGCAGTAACGCTGTCAATCGCATGATCGAAGCCGGTATCGAGGGCATCGAGTTTCTGGTTGCCAACACGGACCTGCAAGCGTTGAAGCGTTCGCGCGCGCCGATCAAGATCCAGCTCGGCAGCCGTTTGACCAAAGGTCTCGGCGCAGGCGCGGATCCGAATGTCGGTCGCGAAGCGGCGCTTGAAGATACCGACAAGATCATCGAAGTGCTCGAAGGCGCTGACATGGTGTTTGTCACTACCGGTCTCGGTGGTGGCACCGGAACCGGCGCTGCGCCGATCATCGCCTCACTCGCAACTGAGCTCGATGCGTTGACCGTCGCGGTGGTGACGAAGCCGTTTCACTTCGAAGGTCGCCGTCGCATGCAACAAGCGGATCAGGGACTCAGGGAGTTGCGCGAGTGCGTCGACACCGTGATCACGATTCCCAACGAACGGTTGCTGCACACCGTGGAGCGGGGCGTATCGCTGGGCGACTCGTTCCGCGTTGCTGACGACGTGTTGCGACAGGCAGTGCAGGGAATCAGCGATCTGATCACCGTGCCCGGTTTGATCAATCTCGACTTCGCCGACGTGAAGTCGATCATGCAAGGTATGGGCATGGCGCTGATGGGCGCCGGACGAGCGACTGGAGAGAACCGTGCGATCGAAGCGACGCAGCAGGCGATCTCCTCGCCGCTATTGGAAGAAGCCACGATTCAGGGCGCCAAGGGTGTTTTGATCAACATCACCGGCGGGCCTGATCTGACGTTGTTTGAAGTGAACGCTGCGTCGTCGATCATTCGTGAGTCTGCTGACGACGATGCGAACATAATTTTTGGTGCGGTGATCGATGAGAACATGACTGACGAGATGAGGATCACCGTGATTGCTACGGGGTTTGACAAGGAAGCCACATCAATTGCGTCTGTCGCTGCGACCACGGCGATTCCCGCGCCGCCGCCACGTTACGTAGCCAGGCCGGCCGACGACCTCCCACGGCCGATGATGGGTTCTTCGCGCGTTGATGATCTTGACGTGCCGACTTTCATTCGCAAGAAGGCCGACTAAAAGATCATTTTATCGCCCGCTGAAGGGAAGGTCGTCCGGGACCTTCCCTATTTTTTGCCCCGTTTAGTTGCATCGTTTCTTGCATGTAAATCTTTGATAAGAACACGCTTTTCCCCTTTGCTTTTTCTTCTCTGGTTGTGTAGCATGTCGAGCATTCCTTGCAGGAAAAATTCCATTACGGGTAATGATCGTTCCTCTCCTCGGATGGGCCACAGCCTGCGAGAGCTTTGACACTGTTCTGTACATCTAAAGCCCTGTGACCTAGTTACATCGAAGAGTTCTCGACCGGGTGGAACAACGCCCGTCATAGATTTTTGGAGGTAATAATCAAGTGAATCGTAAACTCATCAGAACCACACTTGCGGAAGTGAAAGGCAAAGCCCGAGAAGTTCCGCAGCCCAGAGAGCGTTCCAATGGGAGTTCCCGCGCCTCAAATGATAGCAGCCAGCGTGAGCGAGCCGTCCAACAACACTCGCCCGTTCAGGTCAAGAAGAGAGTTCCACCTCCCAATGAAACCAATGCAGAGATCTTTTATTACAAGAAACAGATCGACGCGCATACACCAATGGTGCTTGTGTTACTGGACGGCGAAGAGATTGAAGGCACGATCGAGTGGTATGATCGTGGCGCCCTGAAAGTGAATCGCAAGGGTGCGCCAAATCTCCTGGTGCTCAAAAGAAACATTAAGTACATCTACAAGGCCGACGAACGGGTTGAAAAAGCCAGCGCCTAAAGGTAATTCAATAGCGACATCACGACAGCCCTCGCCCTGAGTTATCGCTAGAACAGCGCGTCGCCTCAAGCAATGCGACACTCAGACCAAAGCTCAACTAACCCGGGACCTCGACCCAGGCGAGTTTTGCCGCGTATCGGCATTACTATGGGAGACCCTGCCGGGATTGGGCCGGAAGTGGTCCTCAAAGCAGTTGCAGAAGATGAAGTCAAACGAGTTTGCGTGCCGGTGATCATCGGCGATGCACAATTGCTCGCTCACACCGCACGCACACTCGATCTTCAATCCGGTTACGACATTATTCGCACTGGAGAGTCTTTTCCGGATCTGCTTTCCGAACCCGTCATCTATCATCTCGACAACATCAGCGGCTTTATCGAGCCCGGCATCGAGTCGGGCGCGGCCGGTAAAGCGGCGGCTGGTTATATCGAAGCGGCGGTGGAGTTGTGTGCGGCCGGCAGCATCGATGCGATTGCGACAGCTCCAATAAATAAACGCGCGCTGTTTCTCGGTGGCTACAGTTTTCCGGGACACACTGAGTTTCTTGCTCATCTCACCGGCGCCGAGGAATATGCGATGGCGTTTGTGGCCGCGAACCTGCGTATCGTTTTACTTTCAACGCACGTTCCGCTCTCCGAAGCGATTCGGATGGTTGAGCGCGATCGCCTGGTGAAAGTTATCAGCCTGACGAATCGCGAGCTACAACGCTGGGGCATCGAACGTCCGCGACTGGCAGTGGCGGCACTCAATCCCCATGGAGCCGAGGGTGGCTTGTTTGGGGTTGAAGAGGCTTCGGAGATCATGCCCGCGATCGAGTCGAGCCGCCTGCTCGATGACATCAACGTGCAGGGGCCATACTCGGCGGATACGGTTTTTCTACGCGCTTCACGTGGGGAGTTTGACGCAGTGGTTGCCTGCTATCACGATCAGGCAATGATTCCGGTAAAGTGTTTGTCGTTTGGCGAGGCCGTCAACGTCACCCTGGGGTTGCCATTCATCCGGACCTCCGTGGACCACGGCACCGCTTTCGATATCTCCGGAAAAGGACTGGCGGAACATTCCAGCATGGTGGCCGCCATCAAACTCGCAGCAGAGCTATCCACCCAGGCGGGCGAGAGTTGCCGCTCGGTGGAGGTTTAAGAGGAACAACGCTCACATGGACAACAACGAGAACCTTACAAACGGAACTGAAAACCGGCGCATGCTGGTGGCCGACGACGATCCCGCCATCCTGCGCCTGATTGCCACGATTCTCGAGAAGGAAAACTTCACGGTCGTGACGGCACGCGACGGTCGTGAGGCTTACAAGATATTGCAGACTGATGCTGATTTCACGGCTGCGATTCTCGACGTCGTGATGCCGCATATCTCCGGTCCGGAACTGGTCCGTTACATGAAATCGGAAGCCCGTTTGAAACAGATTCCGGTGATGATGATGACGGCCGAACAGGATCCCAAGCTTTCTTCCGACAGCTTCGCCGCCGGTGCGATCGTGTTTCTGCCGAAGCCCTTCACCACTGCGCAGCTACAGATCATGTTGCAGATGTTGATTGGTAAAAAGACCGCCGATTCTTAAATGAGCCACAAAGCAGCACAAAATCATTCACGAAGAGTGTTCGTGCTGCTTGTGCTGCTTTGCGGCGTCTCTGTTCACGCGCGCGCCGATCTCAGTCAAAAGCAGGCTCGAAAAGTGATCCAGACGATGGGCGGGTGGTCGTTACCGGGTGACTCGGTTCGTATTCGATCTGTTTCCGGAAGCGCGGAGACTGCTGAAGTCAGTGCCGAGATCGAAGCGGTGTTTCGTCTGCGACTATTTGAAGGTCACTGGCAGTTGCGGGAGATTAGAACAGCGCCGAATCGGTGGGAACAGTTGCAAGTAATTGCGAGTGCGGCCAGGGTTGAGTTGCCTGCAGGACGGTGTGACACGCAGTTGCAGTTTTCCACAAAACTCACGACGAAGCGCGCGCGCTGTTTGGTTGCAGAGCTGTTTGGAGTCACGCTGCCGTCGGACGACGTGCGCATCGTAGAGGTATCACCGTTCGGGTTATCGATTGGTAAGGAGTCAGCAGCGCTGGTCACGGCGCTGGTAAATGCCGACTTTCGCCTCGCGCACAACGCGAGCGGATGGCGGGTGAACGGATTTAAGACCGGCGCGCGCGAATGGTTTGATGTTTCGGAGTTGCCGGTCGCGATCGATCAGGTGAAACGTTCCGCCGCGAGTGATGATCTCTCAACTATCGCCAAAGCCCTCGCCGAATATCGTCGTGACCGTGGTTATTTTGTGGTCGCCGACAAAGAATCCATCTTGATCGATCACCTCAGTCCGAAGTATCTAATGCGCGTGATTCGCGTTGATCCGTGGCACCGTCCCTATCAATACGAAGGGCAACAGGACCATTATTCTTTGCGCTCGCTCGGCCCGGACGGCAAACCCAACACACCAGACGACGTCGTCGTATCTGGGCCTGCCGGCCTTCGCTAAAACAAACTCTTGACTGCCGCTTACCGCGGGTGTTAGGTTCTTTTAGGGCCTCTTTGAGGCCCGCTTCGTACGACATGCCCGCGCCATCCATGCATATGCACTTGGCCCCGCCGATGGTGCAATTCAGCTAAAGGGATTAGCTTTGCTAGCTGGACGCAAACTCCTACTTGCCGACGATTCGGCCACCATTCAGAAAGTTATCGACCTTACGTTCGCTGACGAAGGTGTGCGAGTCGTGGCTGTCGGCAACGGCCGGGAGGCAATAGAAAAACTCCTGGAGGTTGAACCCGATATAGTTCTGGCAGACGTTTTTATGCCGTCTCCCAACGGCTACGAAGTCTGTGAATACGTCAAAACCAACGAGAAGCTGAAACACATCCCCGTAGTGCTGCTCGTGGGCTCGTTTGAGCCGTTCGACGAAGCGGAGGCGCGCAGAGTTGGCGCGGATGACATCTTGACCAAACCATTTCAATCGATACGACGCCTGATCGACCGGGTGGGCGCCCTGGTAACAAGCCCGCCGCCGGTCGAGAAAGAGAGTCCAACCGGTCAGCTTCCGAAGGTTGAAGAACCCGAGGATGAGGACGCGTTTATGGATACCTACGAGCTGGAAGTAACAACGGCCGACACGTTGCCGCTCGAAGAGGTTTTAACTAAGAACGAACCACAGGTGGAACAGCCGGTCGCCGCAACGGAATCGTTACCACGCGAGGAAAAAATGGGAACTGAAACACGCAACGATTCTCAAGGTGATTCAGACGTGTTGTTGGACCTTGGTGAGTATGAGCCAGCGCCGGCCTGGGTGGCCCAGGATGAGTTTGTTCTCGATCTCGATGAAGAGCCGGTTGCTGCAGAAGCTGCCGCATCGATGCGAACCTTTGTTGAGCCGCAGGTGACGGAAGCTGCCGCGGCTGCGGGCGCGTATGGGTCGAGTTATCAGCCGGAGGTTCACTCCTCGTTTGCAGATACGCAGGAAGTTCCGTTCCCCGTGGTGTCAGTTCCGGAAGTTGCGGTAGTGGAATCTGAACCGGAGCCGATGATCGCGGAGCCTGAGCCGGTTGCTGATGTTGCGACCACATTTACCGCCGGTCAACTCACGCCCGAGATGATCGACGCCATTGCGCGCCGTGTAGTTGAGATGATGTCTGACAAAGTGGTCCGTGAGATTGCGTGGGAAGTCGTTCCGGATCTGGCGGAGCTGCTGATTAAACAGCAGTTGGAGAAAACGAAGTAGATATCGACAACGTTTGTGATTCCCGAGCAGGTGATTCTAGCGAGTCACCTGTTTTTGTTTTGAGGTCGCAAATTGCGACCTCAAAGATTTCGAAACTGCCAAGAAATTACGCCGGCTTAAATCTTGAGGTCACAATGTGTGACTTCAAGTTTATAGGTGTTAGCGCTTCACGCGACCGTCGAAGAGCACGCCGGCGTCGGTTGAGAACAAGAGCCGATCTCCGCCGAGCCAGACGTTGGTGACATAAAAATCCGCAGCTGCGATCTCAAAATAGAGGCGTTGTTCGCCGGTGGCTATGTCATAAATCGCAACGTCGCGATGGTTGCCACCGATCGCGATCTCCTTTTCGTCGCGGGACAGTCTCAGATTGCGCGCCTGGCCTCGAATCGAACTTATCTCCCGGGTGACGCTGGTCTGCGTATCCCACTGCCGCAACGTGGCTCCAAATTCAGTCGTGTAAACGTAACGTCCGTCATTCGAAATTGTCAGTGAAGTCAGGCTATCGATCGTTTCGGCGGTCACCGGCGTTCGCAATCCTTTTTTGATGTCGAAGCGAAACAAACTGCCGGTTTCATTGGCGACCACAAGCCATTCTCCATTTGCTGACACTGCAAAGCCGCCGAGGTCTCCTTCAATCGCAAACTCACGCACGGTCGCGCCGTCCGTCCATTTTGCAAGCACCATTTCGTTACCACGGTTGTACACAAAACCGCCGGCGGCGGCGTGAACCCCAACAAATGGTTCCGGAATCTCACACAGCATCCTGCTTTCGCCTGAGCTCAAATCCCCAACACTGATTCGCGTCGGGCTGTCCTGACTACTTGCTGAGAATACGACGTGCCGTCCATCTTCCATTAACGTCACGCCTTGAGGAACACCGGGTTCAACCTTGAATTCTTTCACTAAGGAAAAGTCTGACAACTTTCGCACACGCACAAAACCGTCGTCGCCGCCGGTAGCGAGGAGATTGAGCGGCTCGCTCACGTCCAACGCGTGCAGATAACCTCGCACAGAAAAGAGTTGATCGAAAGTCTTCTCATTCAGATCCAGCTCGACGAGAGTGGCGCCAAGCTGAAAAACTTCCCACGCCATCGAACCGTCCGCTGAAACGATGTGGCCGGTCATGTGTGCAGGTGAGCCGGAGCCATGCCATTGCGCGGCTTTCAATAACTCAGTCTGCGTCACCTGACCCCGAGCGTCGATCGAGACGCGGGTGGTGGCAACTTCATGATCGAAGATCACGAGAAGTCCGTCTGCTGACCATGCGGAATTTTGTCCGGGAAATATGGCGATGGTTTTCTGCGTCACGAGATCGCGCAGCGCCACGGATGCCGAATCCTTGTACAACCGCGCGGCGAGGAAGCGACGATTAGGGGAAATGTTCAGCGTTCCCCAAACCGCGTCTGCTTCTTTCGTTATCGGAGTGGGCTGGCGGTTTGCTTGATCGATGCGAAACCGCAGAATTGAATTGGGTTTGACTTCATCATCTTCCAGCGACATCTGGGTGCGATAAATGTCTTTGCCGTTGATCGCAAGCCCCGATGCTGGTCCATCGAAGTTGCGTTTAGTGACCAGGGCGCCGTTGGTCGAGTTCCACACTGCTAACTTGCCGGTGAAAGTGTCGGCGACAATCAGCTCGCTCTTACGATCGTACGCGAGCAATAGGACTGAGCCGCCGGTTAGTCCCTGCCATTCTTCCGCCTCGCCGGTGCTGATATGCCACTTGCGGATAACTGTACGGTTGTTTGGACCATCATGCGGGCCACCGGCAGCAACGAATGTATCCCCATCGTTTAGCGCCACGACGCAGTGAACCGCGCTGCCCTGGTCCAGGTGCTTCACTATACGACGCTCGCCAATACTCCAGATGATTAACTTCCCGGATTCAGCGCCAACGATCAGGTAGCGACCATCCGTGGTCTGGGCCAACGCCATGAACTCATCGCCGTGCGCGTTGAGACGCCGCTCAATCTCGAAGCGATAGTCATTTTCTCCAGGTGTTATCGCGGCTGGGCTAATGCGTGCGGCGGCAAAGAGGGCAATGGAGAGTGCGAGAATTTTCGACGACAGTTTCCTCATCACCGCCAGCAGTGCAAACCTTGTGCACGGAAGAATCGCACAGAATACTGCCTCGAACCATTTCGCTACCGCCGTAAATGTCGGACAGTTGTTCCAGAATCTGGCTTACGCCGAAGGCGTTCGCTAATTTCAGCCCAAGGTTGGAGCGTAGCGACAACCTTGGGGGGGTACAACAAATAAAACGCCTTCAACCCTGAAAGGGTTCTTCATAGCGAAACCTATCAGGGTTGATCGATAACTGTGGGTGGTGGCTTGACCCAGGGTTGTCGCTTTGCTCCAACCTTGGGCTGAAAATAGCGAACGCCTTCGGCGTACCGGGACGGAAATTAGCGAACGCCTTCGGCGTATTTGCGGACCCAGTACAGCAGTACGAGCGAACTAAGTGCACAGTACCAAACCCGGCACTTGTTCAATATGAAATTCAAACTGAACGAGTACCTGAGAACCGGCTGTTTTGAACTTTGCGCGTCCTCTATCGTAGACTGTGTCTTTTCGTTTTCAAGTCACGCAAAGCACAGAGTTACGCATGGAGATCCCCAAACAGTACGACCCCAAAGAAGCCGAGCAGCACCACTATGAGCGGTGGGAGAGGAATGGCTACTTTGCGCCGGAGATAAATCGCGACCCGGGTGCGCCGGTGTTCAGCATTGTCATCCCGCCGCCAAACGTCACCGGCTCGCTTCACATGGGCCATGCGCTCCAGCACACGCTCATGGATGTGATGACGCGGCACAAGCGCATGCGCGGCTATCGCACGCTCTGGCTGCCAGGCATGGACCACGCCGGCATCTCCACGCAGTTGATGGTCTCACGCGCGCTGAAGAAGGAAGGGAAGTCGCGACACGATCTCGGCCGCGAAAAGTTTATCGAACGCGTCTGGCAATGGAAGCGTGAGTCAGGCGGACAGATCACGGTGCAGATGCGTCGCGCCGGGTCATCAGTCGACTGGTCGCGCGAGAAATTTACAATGGACGAAGATCTCTCGCGCATCGTGCGCGAAGTTTTCGTGCGTTTCTATGACGAGGGCTGGATCTATCGCGGCAATCGCATCGTCAACTGGTGCCCGCAGGACCAGACAGTGCTCTCGGATCTCGAAGTCGAAAAACTGCCGCAGGCCGGCAAGCTGTACTATCTTCAGTATCCGATCAAGAACAGCACTGCGCGTGTAACTGTCGCCACGACGCGACCGGAGACAATGCTGGGCGATACTGCCGTCGCCGTCAATCCAAACGACGAGCGCTATCGGGACCTGGTGGGCCAGACTATTCTTCTGCCACTCACGAGTCGCGAAATCCCAATCATCGCTGACGAATACGTCGATCCGGAGTTCGGCACGGGCGCGGTGAAGATCACGCCCGCTCACGATCCCAACGACTACGAGATGGGCCTGCGTCACGATCTACCACAGGTGATCGTGATCGATCCTTACGCGAAGATGACTGCCGACGCCGGCGCTGAGTTCGCGGGACTCGATCGCTACGCAGCGCGCGAAAAAGTAGTAGCCGATTTTGAAGCTCTCGGATTGCTCGAAAAAGTAGTTGACTACGAATTCTCGATCTCGAAGTGCGAACGCTGCAAGACTGTTATCGAGCCTTTGATCTCGATGCAGTGGTTCATGAAGATGGACCAACTGCGCGATCTGGCGCTCGGCCTGATGGCGCGGGAAGAGAAGCCACGCTTTACTCCCGAATCCTACGAAAAAGTTTACACAGACTGGCTCGAAAACCTGCGCGACTGGACCATCTCGCGACAACTCTGGTGGGGCCACCAGATCCCCGCGTGGTACACGCCTGACGGTCAGGTATTCGTCGCTCGTTCCGAAGCAGAGGCGCGCGCAAAAGCCGGCACCAGCGAGCTGACACAGGATTCGGACGTGCTCGACACTTGGTTCTCGTCCGCTCTCTGGCCCTTCTCGACGCTCGGTTGGCCCGGCGAGACTGAAGATCTAAAGACGTTCTATCCGACATCCGTGCTTGTAACTGCGCGCGATATCATCTTCCTCTGGGTGTCGCGCATGGTGATGATGGGCATGAAGTTCGTCGGCAAAGAGCCGTTTGCAGACGTATTCATCACGGGCACGATCCTCGACAGCCAGGGTCAGCGCATGTCGAAGACGAAGCTGAACGGCGTGAACCCGATCGACGTGTTCGACAAATTCGGAGTCGACGCCACGCGCCTCACGCTCGCGCAGGTCGGCAGCACCGACGTACGCTGGAACGAGAAGCAGGTCGAGTCGTATCGTAACTTCGCCAATAAAATCTGGAATGCGACGAGATTTTGTTTGCTTAACTCAGAAGGCGCAGGAGTAAATGAGGAAGCGCTCAAGCAGCCAACTGCACTACACGATCGCTGGATCGTATCGCGACTCAACAAAACCGCGCGTGAGCTGAACGCCGCCATCGACAGTTACGAATTTCACGGCGCAGTGCAGGCTCTTTATCACTTCTTCTGGGACGACTTCTGCGACTGGTACATCGAACTCGCGAAGGCCGACGTCACTGCCGAAGAGGAAAGCGCCGCGCGCAGCGAAGCTCGTTCGCGATTGTTAACCGTGCTCGAACAGGCGCTCAGGCTGTTGCATCCGTTCATGCCGTATATCACGGAAGAGTTGTGGCAGCGTTTACCTGGCGAGAAGCGTGTACACGCAGCTTACGAGGGCGCGGAGCCGAGCGTGATGTTGGCCTCCTATCCCGAAGGCGCCGCGTCGTTGATCGACGATGCGGCCGAGTCGGAGATGCAAGCGATTATCGAGCTGATCTCGCGCGTGCGCAACATTCGTTCGGAAATGAATATCAAACCGGGCGAACGCATTCCGGTCGTGATTGGCGCACCCGACGAGAATCTGCGTCGCGTGTTCGAATCGGCACGCGAACAGATCGCGCGACTGGTCCGGGCGTCTGAAGTTTCAGTGAGCGAGCGACTCGAAGCGCCAAAAGCATCGGCGCGAGCCGTCTTGACCGGTGGCGCTGAGCTCGCCGTGCCGCTCGAAGGCTTAATCGATTTCGAACAGGAACGCCGTCGTTTGCAGCGCGAGCAGGAAAAGTTGCAGGCGGAAGCCGCGAAGCTCGAGGCGCAGCTCAGTAATCCAAACTTTGTCTCGCGCGCTCCGGTTGAACGAGTCAGCGAAGTGCGCGATCGCATTGCCGCCATCGCACAACAGTCCGCACAACTTCAGCAGACAGTCGAGAACCTGCAATGAACTGGATCGACGAAGGCGCACTCTATTCACAAATCGGTCTTTACCTGCGCGAGGATCTGGGGCGCGGCGACATCACCACCCAATCGATCATTGTCCGTAACACGCGTGCTCGCGCACGCTTCGTCGCCGGCGAGAACATGATCGTCGCCGGGCTGGAGGCGGCCGAGGAAGTTTTCCTGACACTCGATTCGCAGCAACAGCTCGAGGCGTTTGTTTCTGACGGCGAACCGGTCGAGGCGGGCAAGGTGATCGCGCGCATGGTCGGATTTGCCGACGTATTGATTTCTGCTGAGCGAGTAGCGTTGAATCTGCTGCAGCGGCTCACCGGCGTCGCCACACTAACGAACAAGTATGTAAAAGCAGTTGAAGGAACTGACGCGCAGATTGCAGACACGCGGGCAACGACACCGGGACTGCGTTTGCTCGAACGATACGCGGTTGAGCTTGGTGGTGGATACAACGGCCGGTTCGGTCTCGACGATGGCGTGGTGGTGACATCGAATCATGTTTCGATTCTGGGCAGCGTTGCCAGTGCAGTGAAGATGGCGAAAGAGAAGTTGGGTTACCTGCACAGAGTGGCGGTGGAAGTCTCGGCTGAAAATGATGTACGCGAAGCGATCGACGCGGGAGCGGATGTGATCGTGATCGAAGGGCTCGAAGCGGTTGAGTTTGGGCGTCTCGCGGCAATCGCGAGAGAGTTGTCCAGTTCGGTTGTGATTGAGTGCATGGGCCGGATAACGCCGGAGAACGTGCGAGAGTATGCCGAGGCAGGAGCGCAACTGATACGCGTCGGGGCGTTGACGAGTGGGGCCACAGCCGCGGATATCAGTTTCAAGGTGCAGCCGTTTTAAGCCACAAAAAGACACATAAGGCACAAACAAGCAACAAACCGGATGATGTGGGGAGAAGGTACGCGCAGGAGACTGGCTCAACGAGCGCTTGAGCGTCAGCTTGCCTATCAACAGCACAAGGCCGAGCATGTTCGCGGACGTGAAGATGAGATTGTCGCCGCGATGATGCAGTCGTCAATGCGTGTGCGCGAGAAGCTCGAGGCGTTTCAACCGATCAAAGCTGATGCTCGGGTGGTTGAAGTCGGTAGTGGCGCACACGGACTCATCTTCTGTTTTGGAGCGGAACGCGGAATTGGTGTCGATCCCCTCGCCGTCAGTTATGGGAGTCTGTTTCCGCGTTGGCAGCACCGTGCACAAACGATAGCGGCGGTTGGCGAGTCGTTGCCGTTCGCGGATCACAGTTTTGACGTGGTGCTCTGCGACAACGTGGTCGATCACGCCGAGTCGCCGCGGAAGATTGTCGGAGAGCTGGTACGCATTCTCGTTCCCGGTGGTCTCCTTTATTTCACGGTCAATATTCATCATCAGTTGTATGCGTTAGCGGCTGGGATGCATTCGGGCTGGAGAGCTGCGGGCGTGCCGTATGAAATCGGGCCGTTTGCCGACCACACGACACACTTGACTCTCACCGCTGCTGCCAGCTTATTTCAAGACTTACCGCTCGAGATCCTCAGCGCAAAAAGCAACATCGACGAGGCCCGGGCTCGCGCTCGCCAACGACCAGCCCGGCACGTGGGCGATCGACTAAAGCGCGTGTTCTTTAAGAATGCGCTGTATGAAGTGGTGGCGCGGCGGGTTTAAGTTTTGGAACGGCATGGGGCGAACGGTCGTGGAAGCCTTGAAGCATCCGGCAGGGAGCTTGCTGGCATCTGGATAGCGGGGTATCTTAAGAGCCAGTCCAAAAAAGGAGCCTGAACATGCCTGGTAGTATTCGTAGTTGTATCAAATTCCTCATTGCAGTTTGCCTGGTTGTCAGCTTCTGCATGGTTGAAGGCGACGCCCAAACGCGCCGGAAAAAACGCCGACGCGCCTCAGTGCCCGCGGCGCCCAAACCTGTAATCACAAATCCACCAATCGCGCCGCCCGATGCGACCGAAACTGCCGCTTCCGGCGACGACGTGAAAATCATCAGCCAGGCTGACTCCACCCAGGACCCCGCACAGCCAACGCAGGCTAAAAAACCAGCGACGCCAAACACTGGTGAGAAGGACGAGATGCAGCAAACCATCACGACCCTCTCGAACCAGGTCAACCGCCTCAATGACAAACTCTCGCAGATGCAGGATGACGATCGCTACCAGCTTGATATGGAGCGTTTGACTCGTGCCGAACAGCGCGCCGAGCAGTTGCGATCGCAGTTAATGGATGTGCAGGGCAAGATCGCTGACTTCGAAGCGAGGTTGGAGCAGATCGAATTTGCTATGCGACCGGAGAACATTGAAAGCTCGACGGCGGGTTACGGAAGCATGCGTCCGGAGCAGATGCGCGATGCTCGCAAGAGACAGCTTGAGGGTGAGAAGTCCAGAACTCAGGCGCAGTTAAAACTGGCGGAGAGCAGCAAGACGCGTTTGGAAACTGCGGTGGCGAATGCCGACTCGGAGGTTGATCTGCTGCGGGCGAAACTGAATCAGCGTCGTGAGCAGATGGATGCGCAGCCTATTACGACTGAGACGCCGAAGCCGCGCAAGCCCAAATAAAGATCACTGGCTCGTGTGCAGAGACACGGCGCGCCAGACTCCTAACTGATTGATGAATGTCAGCGTGTAAGGAGTAGCTGATTGTAGTTCGCCGTGAACGACTGCCGTATCGCCGTAAACTGAAACACTCATCTTTCCCGCATTCGGTTTTTCATACTTCAACTTTCCCGCACGCAGCTCGTCCAATAACTGTTGACGTGTCATTTGCGCTGCGCCGCGCGTCCAGATAAACGATGGATCGGTAAAGGCGCTGAGCTTGTCTGCGTCGTTCGAGACGATTGCCTGATGGAGAGCAGCCTCGGCAGTTGTCACTTCAGTTTTACTCTCGGCTTCGGTGCGCGGCATTCGGGTTGATTGCCAGTTGACCACCTGCCATTTTCCATTTCGTTTGACGAACGTTCCGCTGTTGAGCAGGTTTGCGACTTGTTTGCTTCCACCTGCGTCAGTCGTCGCCACCAGACGAAACGCGACGACTGCTGTGTCGCCGTATTGTTGAATGCGAATGTCTTCGGCGGTGTAGATTGTTTTCGGATCCGTCGGTTTGGGCGCGGGCGCGCTGCGCACGTCGTGCATGACCTCGGCTTTGTCCACGCGCCGGCCGGCAGAACGTGTGTAGATCAGATCGTCAGCCCAGAAACGATCGTGTATCGCGGCATCGTTGCGCGAGGCGCCGGCAAGGAAGTCGTTCAGGAGTTTGGTGAGTTCGGCTGCGTCCGGCGCAGTTTGCGCAAAGACGCTGGCGGTCAACGTTAAAAGCAACAGCAGCGAGCACGTGATTGTCTTCATAGTATTTACTTTACCAGCGCCACTAAACCGGCCGCGAAATTCATCCAGAGGTTTGTCCCGGCCAACAGCAGCCGCAACGGTTGCATCGCGATGATGAAGATCGAGCCCCACAGAAACACCGGATGCAGCCGGCGATGTTTGATCGTATCGTATGCCACGAACCCAACCAGACATAGATCAGTTAAGCCCCAGAAAGCGAGTGGCCCACCGTTGATGATAAAGCTCAGCGGAATACGTGCGATTGCCGGCGTCAGCAAATTGATCGCGGCCAGCAGCATCAGACGTTTATGAACCTGAAGCTTGCGTCGGAAGTACAGCGCGAGTCCGATCAAGACCGAGAAGATCAACATGTCGCCGAGCG
>Ga0070699_100001460_pt1 | contig 21670 bp, 13 predicted proteins | sample KBSK1503metaG_FD_65473 | JGI IMG/M metagenome (GOLD analysis project Ga0070699, IMG submission 65473) | Corn, switchgrass and miscanthus rhizosphere microbial communities from Kellogg Biological Station, Michigan, USA - KBS K1-50-3 metaG | ecosystem: Host-associated > Plants > Roots >...
TGCGAACATTCCCAGCAGGGTCGTGCGATAGCGGGGACCGGCAACCGACGAGTCAACCCAATCGCTCATCTTCTTGACCGAGGCGATCGGCTGGTCCGGATCCAACGCCTGCACTTGTTTGCGCAGTGCCGCCACAATGCTCAACGGATCGCCCTGCGTGCGAATCACGAAATTCATCCGCCCGCTGCTTCGAGTCGGAAAGTACATGGCGGGAAACGGCTGAGATCCGAGCGCCTGGTGACGGATGTCGCCGACGACGCCGATGATCTCGTAAGGTTCATTCCCCATCACGGTGATGAGACGTTTGCCCAATGGCTCTTCATTCGGGAAAACTATGTCGACGAGTTGCTGGCTGACCATCGTGACTTTGTCACTTTGCCTGACTTCCTGTTCGGTAAAGTTGCGCCCGCGCAGCAAAGGAATGTGCAGCGCGCCAAAGTAATTCTGATTGACGCGACGGAAGTCAGCGTCGAAGGCTTGATCGGGTGTGACTGGAGGCCGTCCTTCAACATTGAAAGGCACGTCGTTCAGTTGGCCACTGAGTGGAAGCTCGGTGATCAGACCAACAGACTGAACACCTGGTAAGGAAGCGACGCGTGTCTCGAGTTGATCAAAGAAGTTTGCGCTCTTTCCTTCGCCTTCATATTTCTTCTGCGGCAAATCCAGACGCAGGGTGAGAACATTGTTTGTATTGAAACCGGGATCAACCTTTTGCAGTGCAATCAGACTGCGCACCAGCAAACCGGCACCGATTAACAAAATCACAGCCACTGCACTTTCAAAGACGACGAGCAAACTGCGCGTTCGATTGCGCAGAGTGCCTTCAGATCCGCGGGCCCCGTCTTTCAACGAATCGATGAGATTCACTTGTACGGTGCGGAGGGCAGGCACGAGTCCAAACAACATTCCGGTCGCGAGTGAAATGAGAAGTGTGAAAGCCAGCACAGTGGCGTCGATCTTCACATTCACCGTTGGTGGTAAACTGTCAGCGCTCAAACTCACAAGCAGTTCGACGCCCCAAACTGCCAACAACGCTCCAAGCGTGCCACCGAGAATCGAGAGCAACAGACTTTCAGTGAGCATTTGACGGACAATGCGCAGTCGACTCGCACCGAGCGCGGTTCGCAGTGCAATCTCTTTCTGTCTCGCAGCCGCGCGCACCATCAGCAGGTTCGCAACGTTCGCGCAGGCAATCAGCAGCACTAGTCCCACTGCGCCGAAGAGCACGAAGACTGCAGTTCTGCTTCCGCCGACGAGTTGTTCGCGCAACGAAAGCAGACGCAGATTCCACCCGGTGTTGCTGTCGGGAAACTGTTCCGCGAGCTGAGCTGCAATTACGTCCGTGTCGGCTTGTGCCTGTAACAGTGTAACTCCCGGTTTCAACCTTCCGATGGGCCGGAGAAAGTGCCCTTTGCGCTGCTTCATTTCCGGGTCGACGTCGAACGTGAGCGGCACCCACAACTCGGCGGACTGTGGCAGGCTCAAGCCTGCCGGCATAACACCGATGACCTGATACGGCTTGCTATCGAGAATGATTGTCTGGTTGACGATCGCGGGATCGCCGGCGAAACGCTTCTGCCAGAAAGCGTGACTGAGCACGGTTACCTGGTCCTGCCCGGTCTTCTCGTTTTCGAGTGAGAAGCCGCGGCCGAGCGCGGGAGAAACTTTGAAAGCATCGAAATAATTTCCCGTGACGGCCGATGCCATGAGTCGTTCCGGATCACCACTGCCCGTGAGATTTACCGGTCTCGGCAGCGTGCCCGAAGCGGCAAACTGTTCGAAGGTTTTGTTCTGGCTTCGATAATCAAGGAAGTCGAGTGGCGAAACGCTCGCACGACTGCCGCCGTTGCGAATGTTTCCGTAAACCCAGACGAGTCGATCCGGCTCCGGAAATGGCAGCGGCTGGAGCAACACCGCGTTAACGAGACTGAAGATCGCGGTGTTGGCGCCGATACCAAGTGCGAGTGCAACCAGCGCGATAGCCGTAAAACCCGGGCGCTTCAGCAACCCGCGAAAACCGTAACGAATGTCTTTGATTAGCGAATCCATATTGGTTGACCCATCCACAGATTTCACAGATTGTTTAATTAATCTGTGTAATCTGTGGATGGCCTTTCATTCATAACGGAGCGCGCTCAATGGGTTCACGCGCGACGCGCGACGCGCCGGCAGATAGCCTGCGAGCAGCGCTACCACCGTCAAAACAACGGCCGCAGCCACGAGCGTTAACGGATCGGTTGGGTTGAGCTCGAATAACTGCGTCGCGATCAAACGGGCGCCGAACAGCGCGGCCGGCACGCCAATCACTAATCCTGCCAACACGAGGTAAAGCGTCTCGCGCAGGATCATCCACGCGATGTTGCTGCCGCGCGCGCCGAGCGCCATGCGGATCCCGATCTCATTCGTGCGGCGCGCTACGCCGTGGGCCATCACGCCATACAAACCGATACAAGCGAGGATCAAAGCCAGCGCGCCAAAGAAACTCACGAGCTGCGCGATCAAACGATCCTGGCCCAACGTGTCGTAAAGTTGTTCGTCAAACGTCGTGACGCCGAAGATGGGCAGCTTGTCGTCGATCTGGTTGATCATCTGCCGCACCTGGTTCGTAAGCGGCGCCGGATCCGACAAGGTGCGGACGTGAATGGTGACCATGTAAGCCGACTGATCCTGAATCTGAAGTATCGGACGGTAGATCGTGGCCTCCGGCTTGTCGCGCGGATCGTCTGACTTGATGTCGCCCACCACGCCGACTATTTCGATTGGCTGGCCCTTGTCAGTTTCATCGTCAAACGTGAAGGTGCGGCCGATCGGATTTTGATTTTTGAAGTAGTGTTCCGCGAAGGTTGAGTTGACGACGGCGACGAACTGCGCCGACGGCGTATCGCGTTGTTCGATGTCGCGCCCGCGCAGCAAGGGAACACCGAGCGTCTCGGCATATTTCGGTCCGGTGAGAATGTCCTGCACTGACAGATCTTCATCCGGTTGCGCAGCGTAGCCGGTGACCTCGATACTGCTGGATCGCCGGGTACCGCTCAGAGGCGCATAGGTCGCCATCGTAACGTTGCGGACTTGCGGCAGCGAACCCACACGATCGATCACTTGCTGGTAAAGCGTAGCGAGCTCCGTGGGTTTGTAGCCGGCCAGACGCGGATCGATTCCGAGTAACAGCAGGTTACTGCGCTCGAAGCCGAGGTCCTCACCCTGTAGTTTCACGAGACTGCGTGCAAATAATCCGGCGCCGGTGAGCAGGACCATCGACAGTCCTACCTGCATCACGACCATCAGCGACGAGAGATTGAAGCGCAGGAAACCGGTTCGCATGCGGTTCTTCTCTTTCATCGCCGAAGACAAGTTGGTGCGGCTGGCTTGCACCGCGGGCACGAGGCCGAACAACACACCCGCGACGAGCGAGACGCCAAGCGTAAACAGCAACACGCCTACATCGGGACGTGTGTCGAGCGGCGAACCTTTCGCGACGAGATTGACGAGCACGGTCACGCCCCACTGGGCCAGCAGCACACCACACACACCGCCGATGGCCGCGAGCAACATACTTTCAGTAAGCAGTTGCCGAATGATACGCCAGCGCGTGGCGCCGAGTGCCAGGCGCAACGAGATCTCTGCTTTGCGAGCCGCAGCACGTGACAACAAGAGACTGCCCACGTTCGCGCACGCGATCAGCAGGACCATGCCAACGATGGCCATCAACATCCGTAGTGGTTTCGAATAAGCGCGCCGCAATCCGGAAAGACCGCCCTGCCCGGAAACGAGCGTGATGAAGGTGTTTTGAATTCCTTTCTGTCGCTCGTCGGTGAGCTTGCCGCCGGCTTGTTCGGTTAAGAACTGCTGGAGCGAAAGCGTGACGTCGGCTTGCGCCTGGGCCATCGTAACGCCCGGCTTCAGACGGCCGATTATGGTGAGAAAATAAGCCTGAGTATTCGTGAGAAATGAATCGCGCAGCTCGATCTGCGGCTGAAAAGATAACGGCAGCCAGAAATCCGGCGGACGGCGTACGCGAACGCCGTAAAACTCCCGCGGCGTGACCCCGGCAACGGTGAAGTTTGTGCCGTTAATGATGAAACTCTTGCCGACGATGTTCGGATCGCTGTTGAGTTGTTGTTCCCAGTAACGATGACTGATGACCGCCGCGGGTTGCGCGTTCGGTTTGTCGTCTTCAGGCGTGAGTACGCGTCCTCGCATTGCGCGCACACCGAGTAATGAAAAGTAGTTCCCACTTACCAGGTGACCTTGCGCACGCACGGCGGCAGCAGCTTGCGCATCGGTTTGTCGCACGCTCAAACGGCTCTCGCCGCTTCGCACCGCCACGACGTCCTGGAACGATTGATTGTGGCTGCGCAGGTGTTCGTAAGACGAATAGGAGAATCGTTGCCACGCGCCGGTGCGCGGCGAGTCTTCAATTGACGTTCCCTCCCCGGTCGTGTCGCTGAAGAGCACCAGTTCTTCCGGTTTGTAAACCGGCAGCGACTTCAGCATGACGGCGTTGACGAGCGTGAAGATTGCGGTGTTGGCGCCGATGCCGAGCGCGAGCGTCAGCACGGCGACGAGCGCGAAGCCTTTACGCTTCAACAACCCGCGAAAACCATAGCGAATGTCTTTGAATAGTTGGTCCATGATCTCAAAACCATCCACAGATTTCACAGATTATTTTTCTGTGTAATCTGTGGATTGCTTTCTATTCGTATCGCAGGGCGACCAGTGGATCGACCTTCGTCGCGCGACGCGCCGGCAGGTAGCAGGCCACGAAGGCCGCAACCAGCAAGCACACCGAAACCAGGCTGAACGTCAGCACGTCTGTTGCCTGCACGCCAACCAGCAACTTCTCCATGAAGCGCGTCAGCGCCCATGAGCCGCCCAGGCCGAATAACATGCCGAGCAGCGCGAGCTTCATGCCGTGAGTAACCACGAGCTTCAACACGTCGGCACTACGCGCGCCGAGCGCGATGCGAATTCCGATTTCCTGCGTGCGTTGCGCAACCGCAAACGCCATCACGCCGTAAATTCCGATCGACGCGAGTAACAGCGCGACAAACGCGAAAATGCCGAGCATAATCGACGAAAACGAGTAGACCGCCACCGACGTCGATCGCACTTCCTGCATCGTCTTCACGTCGAATACCGGCTGGTCCTTGTCGATGGACCACACTTGTTGGCGCAACGCACCAGCCAGCGAAGCAGGCTCGACGCTCGTCTTCGCCACCAGCACCATCGCGTTCCACGGATCCTGCGCGTGTGGCAGGTAGTATTCAGCCGTGACAGGCAGATTCAGCTCATGCTTCACATCCGCGATGACGCCGATCACTTCCATCCACGGCGCGCGCTCGATTGGTCCAAAAAAACGAATGCGTTTGCCGATCGGGTCCTGGCCCGGCCAGTGCTTGCGCACAAAGGCTTCGTTGACCATCACCACCGGCACGGTTCCGGCTTTGTCCTGCTCCGTGAAGCCGCGCCCGCGCACGATCGAAATCTTCATCGTGCGAAAGTAGTCGGGTGTCGCGACGCGATAACGTCCATCGTTCTCCTGTCCTGGCGCCGGTTCTTGTTCACCCTCGACCAGGTAAGCGTCAGAAGAGTTGGCGCCGCCGAGTGGCAGATAATTTACGAGCGCTGCCGATTCGACGCCGGGATAAGCCTGCACGCGTTGGACCAGCTCATGGTAGAACGCCGCCCGCGACGGATCGTCTTTGTACTTCGCCGCCGGCAGCACGAGATTCATCGTGAGCAGGTTGTCCGGATTGAAACCGGGATCGGTTTTGAGTAACGAAAGGAAACTGCGTGTCAGCAAACCCGCGCCGACCAGCAACACCAGCGAGAGCGCAACCTCAAAAACCACCAGCGAGCTCCGCAATCGATGCGAGCTGCCACTCGTTTGCCGGCCGCCTTCTTTTAATGAGTCGTTGAGATTTGTTTTGGAGGCCTGTAGGGCCGGCGCGAGACCAAAGACGATGCCGCTCGCGAGCGAGAGTCCGAGCGTAAACAGCAGCACCGGAGTGTTGATGCCCAGTTGATACCAGCCCGGCGCAAACTTCGCCGCTTCTCCGGGATTTGCGGCGCGCAAAGCGTCGATACCCCAGAAACCGATCAGTGTTCCGACTCCGCCACCGATCAGCGCGACGATCAGACTTTCAGTCAACAACTGCCGCACGATGCGCCAGCGACTGGCGCCCAGCGCGGTTCGCAAAGCGATCTCTTTCTGGCGTCCACTGGCGCGCGCGAGCATCAGGTTCGCAACGTTCGCACATGCAATCAGCAGCACAAACCCGACCGCGCCCATCATGATCCAGAGCGCGGTGTCGTACATGCGCACTGTGTCCGCGACTATGGGAAAGACAGTCGCGCCCCAACCCTGGTTGGTTTCGGGAAACTGCTGCTCGAGCCGCGCGGTAACGTTGTCGAGCTCTGCCTGGGCGCCCGTGATTGAAGCGCCGGGCTTGAGCCTACCGAGGACGTAGTAGCTGTGGTTGCTGCGACTCTTCAGCAACTCCGGCGTCATGGCGAGCGGCGCGTAGACCTCCGCGCCTTTCGGAAAGTTGAAACGTTCGGGCATCACACCGACGACTGTGCGCGTGATGCTGTTGATGGTGATCGTCCGGTTAAGAATATTCGGATCGCCGCCGAAACGACGTTGCCACAGACTGTGAGTGATGATCGCGACGGCATCCTTGCCCGGTTGATTCTCTTCAGCGAGGAAGTTACGGCCCATGATCGGCTTCATGCCGGTGGCATCGATAAAGTTTGCCGTAACGAGGAAGCCCTGGATGCGCTCGGGCGGATCGATACCGGTGAGATTTGCACTCCACCAACGATAGAGAGCGAGTTGTTCGAAGGATTGAGTCTGTGACTGCCAGTCGAGATAGTTCGCGACCGTAACTTCGTTGTGTACGACGCCGCGACTCGGCAGCTTATCCCAGATCGCGACGACGCGATCGAGCTCAGGAAACGGGAGCGGCTTTAGCAGCAGCGCGTTGATGGCGCTGAAGATGGCAGTGTTAGCGCCGATACCGAGGGCAAGCGTGATGACGGCGATGATCGTGAAGCCGGGCCGTCTCAAGAGATTTCTTACTGCGTACCTAACGTCGCTTAAAAGACTCTCCATGATCGGCTCCTTTTTCGGCCACAAAAAGGCTCAAAAGGCTCAAAAAAGAAATTCAGTTAAGGCCTCGTGCTTTTTTGATTTGCTCATGCAAAACTTTTGTGCCTTATGTGCCTTTTTGCGGCTAACTTTTGTGCCTTCTTGGCCGGGCACACCGGTGACGTCAACGTGAAACCACGTTCGTTAACTAACTCGCTATTGAGCAACTACAGGGAAATTTGAGCCGTCCGCTCCTGCGCCGGATTCGCGATCCAGCCATCCTCGAGCTGAATGACCCGGTTACCGTACGCCGCATTCGTTTCCGAGTGCGTTACCTGCACGATGGTGGTGCCTTCGTCGTTAAGCCGCTTGAACATGTCCATGATCTCCTTGCCCTGGGCCGAGTGGAGATTTCCGGTCGGCTCGTCGGCGAGGATGATCCGCGGATTCGCAACCACCGCACGCGCAATTCCGACGAGCTGCTGCTGGCCGCCGGAAAGCTGAGTCGGGAACAGATCCTTTTTACCAACCATCTGAAAACGATCGAGCGTGTCGCAAACAATCGACTGTCGATCCTTTTTACTTACGTCGCGATAGGACAGTGGCAACTCGAGATTCTCAAAAACCGTTTGGTCGTCGAGCAGGTGATAGCTCTGAAAGACAAATCCGACGTTCTGATTGCGCACCGCGGCACGCTTCTTCGAGTCGAGTTTGTGGACCGGAACATCGTCGAAGTAGTACTCGCCGGTCCACGATTGATCGTGCATGCCGAGAATGTGCAACAACGTAGACTTCCCTGCTCCTGACGGGCCCATGATCGAGACAAACTCACCGGGCTTGATGTCAAGACTGATCCGCCGCAGGACGTACGTCTTGGTTGGACCATGGGAGAACGCTTTCTCTACGCCACGCAAACTGATCATTGGATCACTCCGAAGCCACTCTCAGCCAATTCTCGTTTCGCTTCCTGAATTTCGCGACGTTCGGAACCGGCTTCTTCTTCTACGATCAGGCCGTCGAATAAGTGAACGATGCGATCGGCGTGCTGGGCATAGCGCGGATCGTGCGTGACCATGCAGATCGTGGCACCGCCGCGATGCAGCTCGCGCATCAGCTCCATCACCGCTTCACCGTTGGTCGAGTCGAGGTTTCCGGTGGGCTCGTCGGCGAGCAGGATGCTTGGCTGTCCACCGACTGCGCGCGCAACCGCGACGCGTTGTTGTTGACCGCCGGATAGCTGGCTGGGCAGGTGCTTCGCACGATGAGCCATACCGACGCGCTCGAGTGCTTCAGTAGCGCGCTTCTTGCGCTCGGAGGAGCTCATGCCACGATAGGTCAACGGCAGTTCGACGTTCTCGTAGACGGTCAGATCGCCGATGAGATTGAAGCTCTGGAAGATAAATCCGACCTCGCGGTTCCGGATGCGGGCGCGCTCGGATAGCGAAAGGTTCTCAACCGGATGGCCGTTGAGAATGAACTTGCCGTCGGTCGGTGTATCGAGCAGGCCGAGAATCGAAAGCAGGGTCGACTTGCCACAGCCCGAAGGTCCGGCGATGGAGACGTATTCACCCTGTTTGATGTCGAGGTGAATACCGGAGAGTGCGTGTGTCTCAACCTCGTCTGTATAAAAGACTTTCTTGACATCAGAGAGGTGAATTAGAGGCTCGGAAGAACTCATCATGCGCTCCTTAACAATTGTGTGTACACGATCTTTCTAATTGAACACCGCGAACCGGAGTTGTATGGCAAATCAGCCGTTTTCACGCAAAGGCGCAAAGGAAATCAAAGGACGCAAAGCGAAAGCAGAAATATCTTCGCGATCTCTTCATCCAGGCGTCTTTGCGTGAAACTTTCACCGGATCCGGATCCGGTTGTAACTATCCAGGGTCGACGTATCGGAAATAATGACCTGCTCGCCTTCGCGCAGCCCTTCGATGATCTCGATCGTGCTGACGGAGTTGCGCCCGAGTTTAACTGTGCGGCGCTCGGCTTCGGTGCCATCCGGAGTCAACACAAACATGCCGATAGTCTGCTGCGCCTGGCCGAACGCCGGCCGGCCGACTTTCAAAACGTCTTTGAGTCGCTCGAGCTCGATGGTTCCATCCACACTCAGATCCGGTCGCGCGCTCGCCGGCAATGGACCGTCCAGATGTACGTCGATCTCAAACGTGCCTTCGCGAGCAGCGGGATCGATGCGTGCCACTTGCCCCTGAATTAAACCGTTGCGCGTGTCGACAGTCACAGGCTGTCCGACTCGCATGTCCTTGATCTGCGTCTCGGGAACTCTCAACACAGCCTTCAACGAAGCCGGATCAGCAACGCGTGCAAGGTTGAGTCCGGTCGTTACCTGTTGACCAACCTGCACGGAAACTATTTGCAGCACGCCGGCAGTTCCGGCACGCACCTTCAGCGCGTCCACTTGATCGCGCTTCAACCTCGCGAGCGCACGTAACTGCTGCAAACGAGAAGTGGTGGCGTTTAGTTGCGCTTTAACTGACCTCGAGCTGACCGCCAAGCGTTCCTGTTCTACTTTGAGCCGGTTAGCGAGGTCCTGCACACTCACGCGCGAGATCTTCAACACGAGATCGGCTACGAGACCCTGTTTCGCCAGCACTTCGTCGGCATCGAGCTGCAATTTCGCCTGGCTGTACTGCGCATTGATGGTCGCGATGGCGGCCTTCTGCGTCATGGTGTCGCTTTCGAGACGCACCTTCAGGTTCTCTTCGTCAGCCTCGGCGGCTTTGACCTGGAAATCAGAGTCTGTCGCCTGTTGTTCCATCTGCGGGTTCGACATTTCGACGATCACCGTCGATGGATCGACCGTCACACCGGCCTGGAGAAGAATCTTCTCGACCCGGCCTTCAGCCGGCGCCGGCACCCAGCGAGTTATCTCGGGGACCAGGGTTCCGTTGCCGCGCACGTCGCGAATCATCTCGCCGCGTTTGACAGTCTCGATGACGGCAGTCGAGCGATCGAGGGTGGGGGCTGCGGGCTTCAGCTTGGTGAGGCCATAGGTGATTCCACCGATGCCCGCCACGCCGATCACGATCATGACGGCATTACGAATCTTCTTCTTGATCTTCGATTTAGGGGGTCGCTTGATGTCCATATAACACTTACTTCATAACACTTACTTCAGAAATTTTTGGAGAGCTGTACTAGCCTTGTTGAGAGAGCGGCGATGCGCGCGCGAAGTGGTTCGGAACGAGCTAGCTAAAACTTCACGCACAACTATACAGTTCTCCACGACGATCCATGTCAAAGCCCGTGCCAACGGCTGACGGAGAAACAGTTTGGCGTGGAGATTAGCGAAAATAAAGGGATTTCGCCAGTTTTGCAGAGATGGGTGGCCGTAAACTCGGATCAGAGTTCAAAAAATCAAACCGACTGGTTTCGCTAGCGGGACTCGCGAGTCCCAATTTCGAGATGACGATTACAGTTGCGCGTCAGCTTGTTCACAAGATTAGATAAGCTTCAAAGCTCTTGATTTGAGAATCGAATAAGATCAATTAGATTTATCGCACCGTTCCGTGACTAACGAATGAAACCCAGCTTCCTCCAGTCTTACCTTGACGCCTTTCCTTCTATTCAAGGCTTCTTCACTTTTGACGCAGCCCTGATGTTCATGGCGTATGAGCAGCTCATAAGCTCTGATGGCATCTCGGGTGATGTGCTGGAAATCGGCGTGCATCACGGACTGTCTGCAATCGCTATCGGATCTATGGTCCAATCCGGGCGACGTTTCGTGGCGGTCGATCTTTTTGAGATGCAGGAGCGGAATCACTCGCGCTCGGGCGGCGGTCAGCGTGAAGTCTTCCTGCAAAACATGCAAACGTTCTTCGATGATCTTGGTTTTTTGGAAGTTATTGCCGGTTCCTCATCAGAATTGAGGCCAGACGCACTCGGCAATCAGTTCTCTTTTTGCCACATCGATGGTGGCCATTCACCCGAAGAGACCTATCACGACCTCGATCTCTGCTCAAATATTCTCCTGCCCGGTGGGTTGCTGGCTCTCGATGATTACTTCAATCCATCTTTTCCAGGCGTGTCTGAGGGCGCCGTGAGGTTCAAACTCGAGCACGGTGACAGGCTCAAGCCGATCGCGATCGGCTTCAATAAAGTGCTGTTCCAGAAACTCCCAGTGCCCGGCGAGTTGAACGAAGCTTTCGCTGCGACCTTCCAACGAATACCCGCCCAGCGAGCGATACTTTGGGATACTCCGGTAAATCATTTCACCGCGAGTTTTTTGCCGTTCTTTGACCTGGAGAATTCCCTCGAACATTCCCTCGTGCTCAGGGAACAGACAGAGGTCGCCGCTTCCTTCGAGCCGCACGCCACAAGCATCACAGCGGCGCCAGGCGAGCTCGTAAAACTCCCGGTGATGGTCCAAAACAGATCTGATGCGCCCTTTCCGCATGGGAAGGCCACCTTTGGCCTCTCATATCATTTGCTTTCCAGCAATGGCGAAGTCTTGAAGTTCGACAATGCGAGAAGTTACTTCGAGGCGCCGCTTCAGCCAGAGTCGAATCTCACGATCGACTTAAGCATCCACGCACCGGTTGAGCCGGGCGCTTATCTGCTCGAGCTGGATTTGGTCTGGGAAGGTATGTGGTGGTTGAAGGAAAAAGGAAATCCGACCTGCACCGTGGAGTTGATCGTCCGCTAATTAACCCTCACGGGCTTTATTGTAGGGGCGGCCACGGAGTGCCGCCCCTACAATCAATCGCATTGCGATAGAGAAACGCAGCGGTTAAGGCGTGGTGGTCTTTTGGCCGGTCGTGGGTGTGTGCAGACTCAAGCGCGTGCGCATGCGCTGTTGCCACGCACTCTGCTTTTCGATGCCTTCCTCAACCTGGGCCAGCGCCGTGCTTAACGGCTCGCCGCCGAGTTGCCGCATCTTGATGTACAACAACGCCGGAACGATCGAAATCAACGGCATCACGAAAATGTTCACGAGGCTGAGAGCCTGTTGATAAAGCTGGTGCGGAAGCGTATCCGGTTTGAGGTTCATTCCGATCCTGATTCGTCCCACCAGAAAACTGACGGTCAACGGAATCGCCACCTGTAGCACTGCCGCAAAGATCATCGTGCGCCACGAACGCGACGCGAGCTGCCGCGCGCGCTTCATCGCCGCCTTCTTCTCCAGACCTTCGATGAGCACCACCGGCGCATAGAGGAAGTAGCGAATCCAAGTGACGATGCCCGGAATGAACAAGAGACAACTCGCCAGCACTATCCGCAGCGTAACCAGCAGCATTGTCTTGAGAAACGCACGCCAGCGCCGTCGCAGCGCTGCAAAGGCCACTCGCAATTTCACCGGCCGCAGCGGTGCGGCCGTTAGTTGAGTGATGATCACAGCCGTAACACCGGAGATCACGGCTCCCGCTACCATGTAAGAGATTATGTGCAGCAGGCCAACAATGACCGCGGCCACAGCAAAGGCAATCTTTTGCGGCAGACTCATGCGGGCCAAATACTTATCGCCAATGAGTACTCCGGCCATCAGAATAGTCGTAACGATCACCGGCAAGTGTGCAATCAAACTGAGCTTGACGAACTTCGGAAAGTATTCGCTGTACAAAGAGAACGCGCGACGATATAGCGCGCCGAGGCCTTCGCTCTGCCCGCGCAACGCACTCGCAAACGCAAACGCGGTTGCCGGCCGCTCCGCCGGATTTTTCGACAACGCCGACATCACTACGCCCGCAACTCGCTTCGGAATTTTGTTAGTACGTTCCCGCAGATCCTGTGGCTTCTGCTCGCGATGCGCGCGCATGACCGTCGAAGTGTTACCCGCAAATGGCGGGTCGCCGGCCAGCATTTGATAAGCGATCACGCCGAGACTGTAGATATCCGAACGCGTATCGACGTAGCCGCCGCCACACTGTTCCGGCGACATGTAAAGCGGCGTGCCCATGATCGCACCGACGCGAGTGAGCGCTGACGTCTGCTCGACAGTGGTGCTGTGCTGCGTGTGCCTGGCGACGCCATGCGTCCCTTGCTCAAACAACAACGTGCCATCATCTTCACCGTGCTGAAGCAGCGGATTGGTAAGCGAATCCTGTAACAAGGTGGCGAAACCTTCGCCGTTTCCTTTGGCTTTGACGTTCTGAGTATGAGGTTCATTACCTGTGTTACGCATCAGCGTATCCGTCTCGAGGCCCGCGCTCGTAAGTGCAGGCACGGGATCGTCGATGATGGTCGCTGCCGGATCGTCGTCGGAGACAGGCGGGGCAGCTTCGCCGAGCTTGGCGATGCCGAAGTCAAGCACTTTCACCTGATAACTTCCGAGACGATTCGGTTCGAGCCAGATATTGTCAGGCTTCAGATCGCGATGGACGATGCCCTGCTGGTGTGCCTCGTGAACCGCGGAACATACCTGATCGAGAATGTCGGCCACCCACTCCAGCGGGAGACGCTTTTCTTCCGCCAGCACGTCGCCGAGCGTGCAGCCATCGAGGTATTCCATCACGAGGTAAGCGACTTTGCCGGCCTTCACATTCGCAAAACCGAAATCCGTTACGTCAACGACGTTCGGATGTCGTAAACGACCAGCCGCGCGCGCCTCGCGCTTGAAGCGCTCGACAAACTCGTTGTTGCGCATGAACTGTGGCGAGATCAGCTTGAGCGCGACGTAGCGCTCGGTGCCGAGGTGGGTGGCGAGGTAGACTGCGCCCATCCCGCCCTTTCCCAATAGGTGTTCGAGGCGGTACTTCTCGTCGAGTACCTCTCCTACATATTCTTCAACTCCCTGCATGAGGCAGTAATGCTACCGCAGGCCACAGATAAATACGAAATCCGTCTCCATCTGCGACTCCATTCCAATCGGCTGCCCGTCAGGCGGAGGCTGGGCGGGCGTGAGATTCATCTTCTTCGGATCGTCCTGAAAACGTTTGATCTGTTCGAGCGAGTAAAACAAAAAAGCGCGGTGTTCTTCATCAACTGTGACCAGACTGATTTGCGACGTTAGCCAGCTCTTGAGCTGGTTCAACTTGAACGAAGCAATCGCGCGCACCTGATTCGAAGCACGCTCATTCACTGCCAGCGCCATCAAATCCGACAGGATGATCGAGTTGACGCTGTGCTGTATCTCGCGCGCGTAACCGGTCGCCGCGGGCGCTTTCCACGTCGCCGCGAAGATGCGATCGATCACTTCCGCGAGCCCGGGATTGCGCGGATCGCGCGCGTGGAATTGGACCAAACGCGCTGCTCGTTCCTGGTTCAATAAGAACCCACTCACGTGATCGGCCACAGCCTCGGCGGGCGCCAGCGCGTCGAACACGGGTTGCGTGCGGATGCGAAAGTTCTCACGCCCGCGCTGGTAGCCGGGCGGTCGCGGCGGAAGCAAACGCAGCAACGGCTCCGGCACCACAAGCGCTTCCGGCTTGAGCGTTTCGAGCACTGCCGCGAGTGCGCGTCGCTGCTCTTCGGGCGCTACGACTTGCGGATTGCGATCGCCTTTGCCTTTCAAACTGAAAGTGTAATCCTGGCCGCCGACGACTTTTGCGGCCGCCTCGACCTGGTAACGGTGATACATGTAGATCGGCACGAGCACATCTTCGATGGTCGCCATCGGCGCGCCTTCGCGGATGTTGTTCTCGCCAAAACGCCTGAGCGCGGCTGCGCGCACTTTCATTACATTCGACAACTCGTCGATCGCGTTCGTGCCGTTGTCCCAGAGGTGGGCCACCGAGCTCGCACTGCTCGGCGGTCGCGCGTCCTGATCGGTGAGATACATCAACCCGCGAGCGAAAGCGTCGCTCAAGGTGCGATCGAGTGCTGCGGCTTCGTCTGTGCCCGGCGCGAAGTCCTGGTAGCCATAAGCGATCGCTACTCTGTCCCATTCACCGATGCCTTTCGCATACGCGTCGGAAAGATCGGGAAGTCCGTCCGCGCCGAGCCTGGCGCGCGGTGCCGGATAGTCCATTACGGACGAACGATTCACGGGACTCGCCGCGTAGTTATGCTGCAAGCCGAGCGTATGGCCCACTTCATGCGCCGCGAGCTGGCGCAAACGAGCGAGCACCATCTCCAAAAGTTTCGGCGAAGCGGTGTTGGTTTTGTCGTACGGAGCTAATAAACCCTCGGCGATCATGAAGTCCTGCCGATCGCGCAACGAGCCGAGCGAGACACGTCCCTGGATGATCTCGCCCGTGCGTGGATCGGCGAGCGAGTTGCCATAGGACCAACCTCGGGTCGAACGATGCACCCACTGGATGACGTTATAACGCACGTCCATCGGATCGACTTCAGGCGGCATGAGCTCGACGCGAAAAGCGTCCTTGTAACCAATCGCTTCGAACGCCTGGTTCCACCAGCGCGCGCCTTCCAGCAACGCCGAGCGCACCGGCTCGGGCGCGCCGCGATCGACGTAATACACAATCGGCTTCACAGCCTCACTCACGCGCGCCGCCGGATCCTTCTTTTGCAAACGATGTCGGGAGATGAAACGCTTCGTGATTGGATCCTCAATCGGCGTCGCGAAGTCCATGTAGTCGATGCCGTAATAGCCGGCGCGCGGATCATAAACCCGCGGCTTAAAACCGGGCGACGGCAGTTGCACAAACGAATGACGCTCGCGAACCGTGATCGCTTCGGGAACCGGTACAACTTCTCTAACGTACTGTCCCGCCGGATCGCCGGTGAAAGTCAGCGTGGTCTCGACTTCCGTGTTCAGCGGAAAGTTCTTCGTATTTGGCAGGTAGAAGGCGCTGCGCGTCGGATCGAGTCGATACGTACCTTGCTGTCCTCGTTGCAGGATGTTCGTGACCTGGTGAACGTCGCGCAGGAAAAAGGTTGTGGCATCGACGAGCACACGATTACCTTCTTCGGCCGCGACTTCGAAGCCCCACAATGTTGACTCGGCAAACGCGTCTTTCACCGCCAGACGTTCGTCGGGATTGCTGGTGATCGCGCGGAAGTTGTAGTTGGGGGCGACGAGGAGCACGCGTGGTCCAGTGCGATCGAAACGCACGATCGCGCTACTGCCGAGTTGTCCGCGATCGAGGCCGATGTCGTTCGAGCCGATGCCGGCGGGCAATGATTCAACGTAGAGAAACTCCGTGTTCCACTTGTCGATCTCGAGCCAGACCTTGCCCGCTTTCGCGTCCCAGTAAAACGGGTGGAAGCCGGGAAACTGCTGCATGCCCGCAACTTTCTCGGTCAGGGATTGCGGCTTCTGCGCCTGGAGCGTTGAACAGCAAAGCAGTAGCAACAATAAGCAGAGAGGTTTCATGGCGTTCTCCGTTTGGCCGCAGATAAGACGGATTTATTACTGATTTTTCCACTCGGGAATGCGACCTGGCGTCCAGGGTGCGCCCGCCGCTTCCAGTTGTTTCTCGAGCTTCGCCAGATCGACCTCGATCAATTGTCGCAACTGGCCCAACACATTCTCGAAATCAGTTGCCGCGGCGTTGTATTGAGCGTTCTGAGTTTGTGTCGGACGCGAGATCGACATACGTTGCGCGCCGACGACGTAACTGACCCGATCGTTGATCGACGGCGGCGTATTGATGTTGCGCTGTCGTGCCGCATTGTCACCACTAAGAGCGCGCAGAATCTCGTTCGTCCTCCGGTCAAGGGTGGTAACGTCGTCCTGCATGCGCTGCGGCAACGACGGCGTTTCCTGAATCGCGCGCTTGATCGCCGCGAGTCGAGGTTTGAGCGCGTTTGCCGCCTGCGTCGCGCCGGACGCGGCGCGCTGCAAGCGAACGGCTTTCTGCTGAAACTCCACGAGGGCCGCGTGATCGGAAGCAGACATCGTCTCCTGACCTTCGACCGTCACCTGGAACGTCTGCGGTGGTCCAACCGGCGTGACTACTCCGTCAACTCGTTTCGCGATAGCTGCTTTGTAAGTGCCCGGCATCACGAGCGGGCCTGACGGTGGTTCAAAATCAGGATCTGCGTCGGGTGGTGGCGGTGCGGAGAGATTGGCTGCCGGATAACGCAGGTCCCACGTCAATCGTTGCACACCGGCGGCTGCCGGACCGGTGAGTCGTCGGACTACGTTGTCAGACGCATCGGTGATGGTGACGATGATCGCCGGGGCTTCTTCCTCTTCTTCGGCGCGTAAGTCAACCCGGGTGGGCCAACCGACCGGCGCGCCTTTCTTTTCCGCTTCGCGCTCACTTTCCTGTCGCTTCTCTTTCTTCGTCTTGAGCGCGTCCTTTAAATACCAGGTCACGGTTGCGCCAAACGGCGGATTGTCGGCCGTGAAGTAACGTTCACCCTGAAAACTCTTGCCGCGGCCGCCAATCGGTTGTGATTGGATGTACATCAACGCGTCTTTCACCGGAAACACGGCGGCGTCCTGTCGCACTGTTTCGGGTTTGATCAAACGCATTGGCGCGTAGTTATCGAGAATGAAGATGCCACGGCCGAAAGTCCCAACCACGAGATCGTTCTCGCGTTTCTGAATGTTCAGATCGCGCACGGCAATCGTCGGCAAGCCGCCTTTCAATTGAATCCACTTTTGTCCGCCGTCAACCGAGAAATACAAACCAAACTCCGTGCCGGCGAACAGCAAGTTCGGATTCACATGATCTTCCGCGATGGCCCAAACTGGTCCATTCTTGGGCAGGTTCGCACTCAACGAAGTCCAGGTTCGCCCGGCGTCGGTGGTCTTCAGCAGGTAGGGTTTGAAGTCGGCGTTCTGGTGGTTGTCGAAAGCGACATAGGCCGTGTTTCCGTCGTGATTCGACGTGATGATGCGGCTGACGTATGACATGTCGGCGACGCCGGGAAACTTATCGAGCTTGCGCCACGTCTTGCCGCCGTCTTCAGTGATCTGCAACAGGCCGTCGTCAGTGCCGACGTAAATCAGACCATCTTTCTTCTGCGACTCGGCGAGCGCCGAGGCGTTGCCGAAGAACGCGGTGGAAGCATTTTTAGCAACAGCATCGATACCCCAAACCTTACCCATCACGGGCAGCTTGTCGCGATCGAGATCGCGCGAGAGTTGGCCGCTGATCACTTGCCACGTATCACCGCGATCGTCGCTGCGATAGAGTTTGTCGGAGACGATGTAGAGTCGCGTGTGCAGGTGCGGGCTGATGATGAACGGCGTATCCCAGTTCCAGCGCGGCGGATCTTCATCGCGCCCGGGTTGCGGTTGAATGCCGATGCGTTCGCCCGTGCGCTTATCGAAGCGAACGATCACGCCGTGCTGCAACGACGCGTAGATCGTGTTTGGATCTTCCGGATCGACTTGCGAGCGAAAACCATCGCCGCCATTGGTGACAAACCAGTCGGAGTTGACGATGCCTGACGCACTACGTGTGCGGGATGGACCACCAAAACTGAAGTTGTCCTGGGTGCCGCCGTAAATGTTGTAGAACGGTTTGGCGTTGTCGGTGGTGATGTCATAAAACTGCGGCACCGGCAGGTTCTGTTTGAAGTCCCAGTTCTGGCCGCGATCGTAACTTTCGTAAATGCCGCCGTCGCAACCGACCAGATAGTGATCCGTGTTCGCCGGATCGATCCAGATGTCGTGATTGTCAACGTGCTTGTTCTTCTCACCGAGCCGCCGCAACGTGCGACCACCGTCATCTGAAACCAGCAGGAAGACGTTCATCACGTAAATGCGTTCGACATCCTTCGGATCGGCAACGATGCGCGCGTAGTACATCGCCGTCGTGTCATACTCATTGCGCCGTTCCCAGCTACCGCCACGATCGCCTGAACGAAAGATGCCGCCCTTGCGATCAGCCGCTTCGACAGTCGCGTAAATCACATTCGAATCCACGGGTGAGATCGCGAGACCGATGCGTCCCATTTCCACCGTTGGCAATCCAGCGCGCAACTTATTCCAGGTTGCGCCGGCGTCGGTCGATTTGTAGATCGCGCTCTCCGGCCCGCCGTTGATGAGTGTCCACATATGACGGCGGCGTTGATACGAAGCGCAATAGATCGTGTTTGGATCGTTGGCATCGATCACGACATCGGTGACGCCCGTGTTCTCGCTGAGGTTGAGGATGTTCTTCCAGTTCTTGCCGCCATCAGTGGTTTTGAATAGACCACGCTCGCCGCCCGGTCCCCACAGCGGTCCCTGCGATGCAACGTAAACGATGTTCGAGTCTTTCGGATCGATGGCGATGCGACCAATGTGCTCCGAAGTTCGCAGACCAACGTTTTTCCACGTTCGGCCGCCATCGTCGGACTTGTAGACGCCGTTACCGTAGGAAACGCTGCGCTGGCTGTTGTTCTCGCCGGTGCCGACCCAGACTGTCAACGGGTTCTTCGGATCGAGAGTGATAGCGCCGATTGAGTAACTGCCTTCGTTATCGAATACCGGCGTCCACGTGATCCCGGCGTTGACTGTCTTCCACACGCCACCCGACGCGACCGCGACGTAGTAGCGCGAGACGTTCGTGGGATCCACTGCAAACCCCACTACGCGTCCCGAAGTAAAAGCTGGACCAATCGAACGCAGTCGCAGTCCATTAAATGTCGGCGTGGACATTGGATCGCGCGGCGTCGGCGATGCTTCTGGAGTCGGCGACGGACTCACGGTGGCAGCTGCTGTTGGAGACGGCGTTGCGGGCGGTCTCGGCGGTTCCTGAGCAACTACGGTGAGCGGCAGTAAAAACAGAGAGAGCACGGTCAATGCGCACGAAGACAGTCTCATGGACAATTCCTCTGGTTTTGAAATAGAGATGGAGCTTGTAGAACCGGCGTTAACTGATTACGGGATACAGCTTAACACGGATTACACCGATAAATGCTGGCGCAGGAACACGATCGTGCGCCGCCATGCGTCGGCGGCAGCCTCGGCGTCGTAGACCTCGGGCCGAGTGTCGTTGAAGAAAGCGTGATCGGCGTCCTGGTAGATTTTTACTTCAATCTGCTTGCCATGAGCTTTTAGCTGGCGTTCCAGATCATGGACCACCGCCGGCGGCACTGAGTGGTCTTTTTCGCCGTAGATGCCGAGTACCGGCGCGTGCAGATTCGGCAGATCGGGTTTCACTTTCGGATGTATGCCGTAGAAGACGACGCAGGCGCCGATCTTCGAATTCTTAGTCGCCGCGTACAACGCGAGTGCGCCGCCCATGCAGAAGCCGACGACGCCGAGATTCCTGCTGGTGGTTGAGTCCTGGGTCTCGAGGTAATCAACGGCCGCGCTGAGATCATGTTCGGCTTCGTCGATGCGGAGCGCCATCATCAACTTGCCGGCTTCGTCGGGAGATTTCGTTAATTTGCCGTGATAGAGATCGGGTCCGAGGGCCACGAAACCTAAGGCGGCGAACCGGTCGCAAACGTCTTTAATATGATCGGCGAGTCCCCACCACTCCTGAATCACGATCACGCCTGGACCACTGCCCTGCTCGGGTGTCGCCAGGTATCCACCGGTCGTGCCGCCGGCAAACGGAAATTGGACCATTTCTCCCATTGTTCGTTCTCCTATTCTGTTTCCGATCGCCTGCGATCGAGCAGCACGCCGTCCCAGCGATTCATGACGTCCAGATGAATGTCGAATTGATCGATGACGCGCATGGTGATGTGATTGACCATGTCGTCGAGATTTTGCGGATGGTTGTAGAACGCGGGCACGGGCGGGAGGATGACCACGCCCATGCGCGCCAGTTTCAACATGTTCTCGAGATGAATTTCGCTGAATGGCGACTCGCGCACTACGAGCACGAGTTTGCGTCGTTCTTTCAGGATCACGTCTGCGGCGCGGTGAATCAGGTTGTCGCCCAGGCCGTGTGCGATGGCGGCGAGGGTGCGCATGCTGCACGGCGCGATCACCATTCCGAGCGTCACGAATGAGCCGCTCGAGATCGCCGCTCCCTGCGCTCCGATGCCGTAACTCTGCGTCGCCAGGCTTTGAACGTACTTGAGCGAATGTGGCGTTTCATGTGTGAGCGTGCGCGCCGCCCACTTGCTCACGATCAGATGCGTCTCCACTCCCGACCCGTGCAACATCTGCAACAGTCGCACACCGAAGATCGTCCCGGTCGCGCCAGTGATGCCGACGATGAGGCGTGTGGGTTTGGTCTGTTCCATGCGTTGTTTATTTTAGCCACAAAGAGGCACAAAAGGCACATAAGCAAACGGTTGTCGTATCAACGTAGTACGTGGACGACTCACAATGTTTCACTAAGCATCGAGTTGCGATCATGGACCATGCGTGTTTTGCATTAACCGGTAGGGGTATTGTACTTGCATCTCGATGATGTCTAAGAGAGGCAAGCACCATGATCAGAAAGTTGAAATCGGGCAAGTATCGTCTTTATTCCCGCAAGGCAGATGCGAAGACCGGCAAACGCCGGAACCTCGGTACGTTCGATACGAGAGAAGCGGCTGAGAAGCATGAGCGGGCGGTCCAATATTTCAAGCGCAGGGGGTGAGTGAATGGCAAGGTATGGTAAGAAGGCCCAGGACAAAGTCGAAAAGGCGATGCACGAACGCAAGCAGGGTACACTGAAAAGCGGCAAGTCTGGCAAGAAAGTGACCAGCAAGAAACAGGCAATCGCGATCGGTTTGTCAGAGGCACGCAAGGCCGGCGGCAAGGTGCCAAAGAAGGGGTCTTCAAAGAAGGGGTCCAAGAAATCTTCGAAGAAGTCGTCGAAGAAGAAATAA
>Ga0070699_100001461_pt1 | contig 21657 bp, 19 predicted proteins | sample KBSK1503metaG_FD_65473 | JGI IMG/M metagenome (GOLD analysis project Ga0070699, IMG submission 65473) | Corn, switchgrass and miscanthus rhizosphere microbial communities from Kellogg Biological Station, Michigan, USA - KBS K1-50-3 metaG | ecosystem: Host-associated > Plants > Roots >...
AGGTTGTCGGGCAGCCAGCTCGTCTGGTCGAAGTAGAGCAGGCGCCTGAGCGCGCTCGTGCCGGCATCGGCGTCGAAGGGCGGCAGGTCCTCGCGCATCTCGCGCTCGTCCACGCGCAGCAGCGACAGCTCGCGCCGCTGCGCGAAGTCCATGGCGCCGAACCAGCGGATGAAGCGCTCGCGCCAGTCGGCGCAGTTGAGGCTCGCGATCGCGATCTTCAGCTCGCGGTAGCGAAATGGCAGCCCCTGCACGAGCGGCGTGAGCAGCGTGCGGCGCAGCCCTTGCGGCACGCCTCGGTAAATCCAGGCGAGCGTCTCGGCGACGTGCTTGCGGTAGCCGCCGAGCGTCTCATCCGCGCCCTCGCCCGTAAGCACCATCTTCACCGTGCGCGCGGCTTCGCGCGAGAGCAGATAGATCGCGACGTCGGAGGGCTCGGACACCGGCGCATCGCGGCAGGCGACGAGCTGCGGCAGGTAGTCCATGAACTCGCGGTGCGTCACGGTCATGGGATGGTGATCGGTGCCGAATTCGCGCGCGACGAGCGCGGCGTGATCGAGTTCGTTGTACTTGTCGTCGGCGAAACCGACGGAGAAGGTCTTCACCTTCGAGCAGTAGCGCGTCATCAGCGCCACCACCATGCTCGAATCGAGGCCGCCGGAGAGATACGCGCCAAAGGGCACATCGCTCACCATCTGCAGCTGCACGGCCTCGGAAAGATGATCGAGGAACGCGTCGCGCGTCTCGCGCATCGGCATGTCCTTCGCGCGCTCGCGCGGGAACTTGTCGGGCGGCGTCCAGTAGCGCAGCTCCTGGAGATGGCCGCGATGCCAGAGCGCCGCCGTCGCGGGCGGCAGCTTGCGGATGCCGTGGAAGAGCGTATGCGGACCCGGGACGTAGCGATAGGCGAGGTAGTCCTGGACCGAGGCGAGATCGACCCCGCGCGGTACCTGCGGCAGCTTGAGCAGTGCCTTCATCTCGGAGGCGAAATAGAGCGCGCCCGCCGATTCGTGGAGGTAGAGCGGCTTCTCGCCGAAGCGGTCGCGCGCGAGGAACAGCCGCTCGTGATTCGCGTCCCAGAGGGCGAAGGCAAACTGGCCGCGCAGGTGATGCACGCACTGCGCTCCCCAGTGCTGGTAGGCGCGCAGCAGCACCTCGGTGTCGGAGTCGCGCTGGAACGCGAAGCCGTGAAGCTCGAGCTGCGCGCGCAGCTCGCGGAAGTTGTAGATCTCGCCGTTGAAGGTGAGCGCAAGGCCGGCGGCCGCGTCGCACATCGGCTGATGAGCGCCGACCGGATCGATGATGGCGAGCCGCCGGTGGCCGAGCGCCACGCGATAGTCGCCGCGCGCGGCGAGAAAAGAGCAGCTGCCCGTGCCGTCGGGCCCGCGGTGCGCGATGGACTTCAGCATCGGCTGCAGCGCGCGCTCTTCCGGCGCGCTCGCGCTTGGAGCAATCCATCCGGCAATGCCGCACATGGCGGTTTATGCCGCCTTGCGAATGGGAAGCTGCAGCTCGGGTGGCCGCTCGGCGGAGCCGTTGACGCCGAGCGCATCGTAGATGCCTTCGATCGCCGGTAGCGCGCGCTCCGGCGCAAAACGCGCGCGCGCCGTCTCGCGCGCCGCTGCGCCCAGGGATCGCGCGAGCGCTTTGTCGATCAGCAGCCGCTTCAGGGCGCGCTGCAGATTCAGCTTGTCGCCCGGCGCCACCAGGTAGCCGCTCTTGCCGTCGGCCACGACTTCGGCAATGCCGCCCACCGGCGTCGCGACCGCCGGCACGCCGGCGCTCATGGCTTCGATGAGGCTCACCGGCAGCGCTTCGTCGTACGAGGGCAGCGCGAATACGGCTGCGTTCTCGAGCAGCGCGCGCTTGCCCGAGGGGCCGACCCAGCCGGTGAACTTCACGGCATCGGCGATGTGCAGCCGCTCGGCATAGCGCGCGACACCGATGCGATCGCCGTCGCCAGCGCACACGAGGCGCACATCGGGGATAGTGCTACGCAGTGCTGCAACCGCGTCGAGGAGGTCGTACACGCCCTTCGCCGGCTCGAGGCGCCCGAGGAAGAGCACAAGATTCTGCTTTTCGTTCGCCTCCGGCACGGCGACCGATACGGGCGGCGGCGCAATCACGACATGGGCCGCGCGCGCGACGCTCCTCACCCACTTGCGCATCGCTTCGCAGGGCACGCAGACGACCGCGGCGCGCCCAAGCAGCCAGCCGATCGAGGGCTCGAAGCCATTGCCGTGCAGATGGACGATGACCGGGCAGGCGGCCGCGGCTGCCGCGGCCATGAACGCCGCCTCGCGCCAGAAGGCGATGCCGGCCGAGGCGTGCACGTGCACCACGGCTCGCCGGTGCTGCGCGAGCAGCGCAACGAAGTCGCGGGCCGCCTTCGCGGCGAGCATGCTCTTCTCGGTGAGCGAACCCTCGCCGTTGGTGGCGATGTAGCTGATCGGCCAGCGCTTGAACAGGCCGTGGGCGCGATAGGCGTCGATCACGGCGGCGATGCTGCCGCGCGTCTCGGGCGCGGCGCCGAGCATGGCGATACGGGAGTACAGGCGTGTTTGCATAGGCCGCTAGATTCGCCGCCGGCGTGCGAACGCGTCCACCACGGTGAGATCGCCCGCCCGGTTCATGGTGTGCAGTCCATAAAGACCGCTCGCCGGCCCGGGCAGCAGGCGCTCGACCTGGCGCTCGGCGTAGTGCTGCGGCGTGAGCTTGGTCACGCGGTGGATCGCCAGCCCGGCGCCGTAGCGCGGCACACAGACCTGTGCGGGGCGGTAGAGGACGCCATTGCGCGCATAGAGCGCGCCCGCCGGGCGCGAGGAGCGCGCGTCGGACTTCACCGGATTGGCCGGGTGCGGCTGCCAGTCGCCCATGAGCCGCTCGGCGTGGAAGAGATGCAGCTCGTCGTCGAACACGCGCGATCCGCCCGCGGCCGAGTTGGCGAACATCCACCAACGGTCCGCAGCCCGGTGCAGCGTGGCGTCCACCAGGCGCACGCCTTCCAGCAGCACGCGTTCGCGCTTCCACTGCAGTGGAAAGTCGATGCAGCGATAGAGCTCGACGCTGTCGTTGCACGAGCTCTCCGGCAGCATGTAGAGCTGGCCTTCGTGCTCGAACATGTACGGGTACGAGAGGTGGTAGTCGGCCTCCAGCACGCGCACGGGCGCCGACCAGCGTCCGGAGCGGTCGAGCTCGAGCATGGCGATGTGTGCCTTGCCCGCCGCGTAGGGCAGCTCCTCGAAGAAGATGTAGTAGCGGCCGCTCTTTTCCACGACGAAGGGATCGGCCCAATCGCGGTCCTTCGGCGGCACGAGGCGCGTGAAGCCGTGCAGGTCCGCGGCCAGCGGCCCCGTGCCGAAGCGGTAGGCGAGAAACCACTGCTCGATGTTGAGCGTGCGCTCGAGCGCGCGGCGTGCGACCCGCCCGACGATGCGCGACAGATCGACGATGCCGGGGCGCGCGGGCGGCGCGGGCCGCTCGCGCAGCTCGCGCAGCCGCGCGAGCCAGCCGTCGCCCGCGCGATGCAGGTCGCGCACCGCGCGGTAGGCGAACTCGGCGGTCTTACGCAGGAGCTGGTCGCGATGGCGCGCCACCGAGAAGGGATAGGTGCGCGACCACGACTGGTACGCGATGCGCGCCGGGCGCTCCGCCGCAAGACGCACCTTGACGCCCGAGGCGGTGAGCGGCTCGGCGGTGGCGACTTCCGGCACGCCGGCGAACGCCTCGCCGTGCGCGCCGTCGGCGCCGAAGCAGAAGCGCCACAGGCCGTAGCGCGCCCGGCCCTCGAGCGCCGCTTCGTCGAGCTCGCCGAGCGCGAAGGCGATGTCGAGCGGCGCGTCGGGCGAGCCGGCGGGAATGTGCTCGGCGAGCGCGACGAGATCGCTCGGATCGGCGCCGAACAGCCGGCGGTCGAGCGCGCCGTAGAGCCGCCAGGCGAGCGGCGCCGCGCGCAGCGCGCCGCTGCCGAGCTCGATGAGGCGCACATCGGCGAAGTCGGACGCGGCGAGCTTGGCGAGCGCCTCGGCCACCCAGCGCGGCTGCAGCGGCGCGTCGGCGAAGACGCCGACCCTGAGCTTCCTCGGCAGCGGGCTCGCCGCGACCGCCAGCGCGTTCACAGACGCCATACGCGCAGTCCGTCGCGGCGCAGCGCTTGCGCATCGAGCACCGATTTCACGTCGATGACGCAGCCCGCGCGCACCACCTTGCGCAGGAGCGCCTCGTTGGGCAGCTCGAGGTAGCGCCGGTGCGCCACCGCCACGATCAGCGCGTCCGCGGCCGGCAGCAAATCCCAGTCGGCAAGTCGCACGCCGTACTCGTGCAGCGCGTCCTCCGGGCTCGCGTGCGGGTCGTGCACGAAGGTCTCGACGCCGAACTCGTGCAGCTCGCGGATGATGTCGATCACCTTCGAGTTGCGGATGTCGGGCACATCCTCCTTGAATGTCAGCCCGAGGACATTGACCTTGGCCCCTTTGATGTTGCGGCCGGCGTGGATCATCTGCTGCACCGTCTTGCGTGCGATGTGGCTGCCCATGCTGTCGTTGATGCGCCGCCCGGCAAGGATCACCTGCGGGTGGTAGCCCATCAGCTCGGCCTTGTGCGTGAGGTAGTACGGATCGACGCCGATGCAGTGGCCACCGACGAGGCCCGGCCGGAAGGGCAGGAAATTCCACTTGGTGCCCGCCGCCTTCAGCACCTCGGTCGTGTCGAGGCCCATGCGCTCGAAGATGATGGCGAGCTCGTTGACGAACGCGATGTTGAGATCACGCTGCGTGTTCTCGATCACCTTCGCCGCTTCCGCCACGCGGATCGAGGATGCGCGATAGACGCCCGCCTTCACCACCGAGGCATAGAGCTCCGCCACTTGTTCCAGCGTGGCGGAATCGTCGCCCGAGACGACTTTGAGGATCTGGGTGAACGTGTGCGTGCGATCGCCGGGATTGATGCGCTCGGGCGAGTAGCCGACATGAAAGTCCTGCTTCCAGCGCATGCCGGAAGCCTTCTCCAGTATGGGGACGCACACCTCCTCGGTGGCGCCCGGATACACCGTCGACTCGTAGACGACGATGGCGCCGGGCTTCATGTACCGGCCTACCGTCTCGCTCGCCGACTCGAGCGGCGACAGATCCGGCTGGCGCGCCGCGTTGATCGGCGTGGGCACGGCGACGATGATGAAACCGGCCTCGCCGAGCTCCGCCGGATAGGACGTGGCGCGCAAGTGGCGCGCCTCGAGGAGCTGCGCCGTAGCGACCTCGCCCGTCGCATCGATGTGGTGGCGCAGGTTCTCGATGCGCTTCTTGGAAAGGTCGTAGCCGATGGTGGGGCGCTCTTTGCCGAACGCAACGGCGACCGGCAGGCCGACATAGCCCAGGCCCACCACCGCTACCGTAGCGAGCTTCGCTTCTGCGCCCCTGATCACGGGGGTCGGGGGGGTTTCGAGCACTTCAGCCATGCGCCACCTTTCTTTCGTCAACAAGCGGAGCAAGCGCGTCCGCGTACCAGGCAATCGTCCGCGCGAGGCCCTCGCGGATGCGCACCGTCGGCCGGTAGCCAAGCAGGCGCTCGGCCTTCGAGGTGTCGGCGCGCGAGAACTGCAGGTCGCCGCGGCGCGGCTCGCGATGGATGGCCTTCACGTACCTCGCGGCAGGGAAGCGCTCGGCAACGCCGTCGCGGATGATCGCGTAGAGCTCGGCGAGCGAGGTCTGATCGCCGAGCGCGATGTTGTAGGCCTGGCCGAGCGCCGCGGCATCCTCCACCGTGGCGGCGAGCAGGTTCGCCTGCACGACGTTCTCGACATGGCAGAAGTCGCGCGCCGCCGTGCCGTCGCCGTTGATGTAGGGCACCTGTCCGCGCAGCAGCGCGCCGATCCAGGCGGGGATCACCGAGGCGTAGGCGCCGTTCGGGTCCTGGCGCGGCCCGAAGACGTTGAAGTAGCGAAGGCCGATGGTTTTGAATCCATAGCAGGCGTCGAAGACATTGGCGTAGAGCTCGTTCACCTGTTTCGTGAGCCCGTAGGGCGACACGGCGCGGCCGGTGATCGCCTCGACTTTCGGCAGGGCGGGATGATCGCCATATACGGCGCTCGAGCTCGCGTAGACGAAACGCTCGACGCCCGCGTTGCGCGCGGCGACCAGCATGTTGAGGAAGCCGCTCACGTTCGCCGCATTGCTCGAGACCGGGTCGTCGATCGAGCGTGGCACGCTGCCGAGCGCCGCCTGGTGCAGCACGACGTCGACGCCGGCACAGGCGCGCTCGCAGGCATCGAGCGAGCGGATATCGGCCTCGATGAAGCGGATGCCGGCGGGCAGGTTCTCGCGCTTGCCGGTGGCGAAATTGTCGAGGCCCACCACGTTCTGGCCGAGGGCGAGCAGCCGCTCGGCAAGATGCGAGCCGATGAAGCCCGCCGCGCCCGTGACGAGCCAGGTGCGGCCGCCGCTTTTCCCCCCACTTCTAATGCGCTGTAGCGCGGTTTCGTAGCTGTTCACTTTTGCTCCTGGGTGTCGCAAGCTCCGCGAGCAGGCTCTCGTAGCGCTCGACCATCGTGCGCTCCGAGAAGCGCGCGAGCACGGTGGCGCGTGCGTTCTCGCCCATGCGGGTGCGCACCACCGGGTCCGCGGCCGCGGCGAGCCTCTCGACTAGCGTAGCGGTGTCACCCACCGGGAATAGCCATCCGTCTTGGCCCGAGTGGATCATCTCGGCCGCCCCGCCGACCGCGGCATGCAGCACCGGCCGGCCGAGCGCCATGGCCTCGATGGCGGCGAGCGAAAAAGCCTCGGTGAAGCTGGTGAGCGTGACCACGTCGCAGGCCGACAGGAACGGCCGCACGTCCTCCTGGAAGCCGGAGATGACGAAGCGGTCGGCGACGCCGAGCGCGCGCCCGCGCGCCTCCACCGCGCGCCGCTCGGGGCCATCGCCGATGAACAGCGCTCGCGCCGGCAGGCCGAGCGCCCGCAGGCGGGCGAGCGCGTCGATGAGCTGTCCCGCGTTCTTCTCCGGACGCAGCACGGCGGAGAGGCCGATCACGTAGTAGGTCTCGGCAAAGCCGAGCGCGCGGCGCATATGAGCGGCGCTCATTTCTCCGCCGGGTGGCTGCCAGTGCTCGACGTCCACGCCGTTGTAGATGACGCAATTGCGCCGCCCGAAGACGCCGCGGGCGAGCCAGTGGCGGCGCTGGCGCTCGCACACGAACACGGTGCAGGCGGATCCCCAGAAGAGCGGCCGGTAGGCGAGCATCTGCAGCTGCTCCTTCAGCGTGCAGAGGTAGGTGGCGTGCAGCGTCACCGCGAGCGGCGCGCCGATCGCGGCGAGCGAGGCGTACATCAGCGCGTACGCGTTGCTCGCGAGCACGGCGTCGGGCGCGAGGCGCTCGAGAAGCGCGTGCAGGTGCGAGACGGCCGCAAGATCGAGATAGCGCCGCGCATGCAGGCAACGCACGGTCGACTGCAGCGGCAGGCGCAGCCGCGAGAGCTGGCTCGGGTCGTTCTTGACGTAGATCAGGTGGCAGTCGTGGCCGCGCTCGGCGAGGCGGTTGGCGAGCGTGATCGCCTGGCGCTCGGCGCCGCCGTGCACGAGCGATCCGGTGATGATCGCGAGCCTCATGCGAGGCGGCGCAGGTTGAAGGGCGCGTAGATTGCGCCGAAGATGATCGCCCCGAGCGCAAGGCGCGGCAGCGCGTGCGCCTCGGCGAGGAGCCCGTGCACGCAGGCCCAGGCGGCGGCGGTGGCGAGCGCGGTCCAGGCGAGATGTCGGCCGAGCGTGCCCCAATGCTGCTGCCGGCGCACCGGCAGGCCGGAGACCGCGGCAATGCGATTCAGCATGATGGCGCGGTCGAGATAGAGCGCGCTCACGCTGCCCGCGGCGGCGCCCGCAAGGCCGAGATGCACGCCGCCGTACCAGGAGAGCGGCACCGAGAGGGCAAGTACCACCACGTTCGCCGCGAGCGCGAAGGGCCCCTGGCGCAGGAGCTGCATCACGGTCGAGACCTCGACCACGAGCACCGCGAGGCCCGCGATGTAGACGCGCATCACTGCGCCGGCATTGACGTAGGAGGCCGTGTAGATCAGGCGCACGATGTCCTCGGCGAAGGCGAACACGAAGCCGAGGATCGGAAAGAGGAGCCGGCCGACCATGGCGTTCGCGCGCGCGTTCATCTCCATCATGCTTTTCAGATCGCCGGCGGCCTCGAGGCGGCTCATGCTCGGCATGAAGGCCTCGATGACCGAGGCGCGGAAGATGTTGACCACCTGGCTGAGGATTGCCGCGATCGAGAACGAGGCGAAGCTGTGCAGCGTGAAGAGCGTTGCCGCGACCCACTGGTCGGCCTGCGAGCGCAGCATGTAGCAGCCGCTCGCGAGCCCGAAGGGCGCCGTGTAGCGGATCTGGCCGCCGAAAAGCGCAGCCTTGAACCACGGGCGGCCCCAGCCGTGAAAGCGCCCGATGTAAGCGAGGAGCAGCGCAAACTTGAGCAGCACCGTCGCGAGCAGCAGCCACATGATGATGCCCATGTCGGCCGTGAGCCAGGCGCCGCCGGCGACGAGCAGCGCGCGCGCGAGAGCGACCGAGATCGTGGCGCAGGCCTGCAGCGGGATGCGCTCCTCGATGGTCGGCAGGAAGTCGATCAGCGACGAGGTGACCCAGAGCGTGACGAAGGCCGGGACGAGCGGCCCGTACTTGGCGAGCGGGTCCAGCGCCGCCGGCATCCAGGGATTGAGCGGGCTCACGATCAAGGCCGAGAGGAGCCCGGTGCAGACGAGGAAGGCGAGCGTCTGGTGGATGTAGAGACGCCGCGTCGGCGCGTCCGAGCGCGGCAGGAAGTAGTAGAGCGCGCCGGGCATGCAGAGCGGGGCGAGCGCCATCACCGTGCCCACCGCGAGCCAGAAGAGCCGGTACTCGCCGAAGGTGTGCGCATCCAGGCAGCGCACCAGCACCACGGGCAGCAGGAACTGCAACGCGTTGTCGAAGGCCTTGACCGCACCAAGCGAGAAGGCGCGCCGCGCAAGGCCCTGTGCGGCGATCGCTTTCGTTGCGGCGTTCATCCGACCCTGTCAAAAACAGGGACGGACCACGTTTTTCCCGGCCGTGGTTTTGCGATGTGGCGCGTCATGCAAGCTCGTCGAAAAGCCGCGCGTAGCGCGCGAGCACCTCAGAGCTCGCATGGTTGCGCTCGAAGTAGGCGAGGCTGTCGCTCGAGGCCTGGTTCCACAGGGCCGTGTCGCCGAGCAGCGTCTGCACGCGGCTTGCGCCCTGCGCGACGTCGGCGAAGACGGTATTGACCGGTGCGCCGACGTCGACGGTAGCCACGGTGGGCACGCCCCGCGCCCAGGCCTGCAGGAAGACGTTGGGCATGCCTTCGTACACGGAGGTGCTCACGAGAAGCCGCGCGGCGTCGAACCAGCGCTCGACTTCGGCGAGCGGCAGGAAGCCGGTGAACTCCACGTTCGGCAGGCGCGCAGCGCGCTCGCGCACTGCCTCGAAGTAGCCGGGCTTCAGGCGCTCGCCGCCGACGCTCGGCCCGCCGATCATGACGAAGCGCCGCTCGGGTAGCCGCTCGGCGATGTCGAGGAACCAGTGCGGGCGCTTGTAGCCGTGGATCGTGCCGACCCACAGCACGCGGTCGTTCGCCGCGCTGGCGCGCCTCGCCCCGGGCGGCGCCACGTAGCAGCTCGGTACGAGCAGGGCGTCGCGCCCATGGTTGCGCCGGCAGCTCTCGAGCTGCAAGCGATTCTGCGCGACGATGCGATCGACGCGCGCGAGGCCGCGCCGGTAGAGCCAGCGGTCGCGCGCGTACGCGATCTGCTCCTGGCCGATCTCGAAGTCGCGGTCAGAGGCGGCGGCATAGATCGAGCGCTTGCCGTGCCGGCGGCAGAACTCGGCGACCACGCCGGTCCACATCGCGCTCGAGCGCTGGTAGTAGACGTCGGCATCGACGGCGCGCAACGCGCGCCACATCGCGGTGAGACGCGGGTGCAGGAAGCGCAGCACCGGGATGCCGGCGGACTCGCGGAACGCCTTGTGCACGCTCACGCCGTCGACCACGGCGGGGTTCGGCTGGCCGTAGTCGAAGGTGATCATCGACACGCGGTAGCCCGCCTCTGCGAAGAGGCGCGCGAGAATCGATTGCTGCACCTCCGCGCCGCCCACCACCTGGATCGCCGGGTCGCGTGAGAGCACGGGCCAGGCGTAGGGCGCGACGAAGCAGATGTGCGGCTTCGCGCGCGGCAGCGCGCGCGCTGCGGGCGGAGGCGCCTCGGTCCGCCGCAGGGTGGCGGCCGACATTCCTAGGTCGCCGGCCTCCGGGCGAGCTGGCCGTACATCATGCCGATCGCGATCCACAGGAAGGAGAATTCCGCCGTCGGGCGCAGGCTCGAACCGACGAAGCCGGTGATGACAAAGCACAGGAGGCTCGCCACGAGGCCCTGGTAGAAGCCGCGCATCGTGGGGCTCAGATACGCGTTGCTGCCGAGATCGCGCGCGCAGCGGTAGACGTGCCAGTAAAAGCCAAGGAGGAGCGCCATGCCGAGGAGCCCCATGTCGAGGATCGCCTGCATATAAGCGTTGTGCGGATGCGTCACGGCGAGCATCTGATCGGTCCAGATCGCCTTGGACCACATGATCGAGTCGAGCCCGTTGCCCCAGATCGGGCTCTTGAAGAGCTCGGGGAGGAGCGGGATCCAGATCTCGTTCATGCGCCCGGCGGTGAACGTATCCACGTCGCCGCCGCCGACGAGGCCGAGGCTCATGCGCCCGATGACCGCGCCCGGCATGACCAGCATGGCGGCGCCCGCGGCGAGCAGACCCAGGCCGATCGTCTTGGCGTTGAACTTCCACACGAGGAAGAGCGCATTCACCAGCACCCATCCCACCATGGCGCCGCGCGAGAACGTGAGCACGAGAGCGACGGTGAGGATGCCCATGGTGAAGACGAGCACGGTCTTCAGCCGCAGGTCCTTCGTCTCGCCCCAGGTGAACAGGAGCAGCGCGTACGCCACCGCGTACAGGCGGCCCAAGTCGTTCGCATGCATGCCCAGGCCGGATAAGAAGGTGCGCGAGGTGTCGAGGGCGAGCGTGCCCAGGCTCACGCCCTCGGCGACCACGTAGCCGATCGCCAGCAGGCTCATGAGCCATACCGCGGCGATCACGGGGACGAGGAAGCTCTCCGCCTTCTTCGAACGCGCCACCGCCGTGCCGATCATGATCGCGGCGAGCACGATGAGCAGGGGCTTGAGGAGCGCGTCGCTCACGTAACCGAGCGTGTCGGTGTAGCGGATCAGCTCTTCCTCGTAGAAGGCGGGATGGATGTCGCCGACATGGCGCATGCCGATCAGGCCCGCGGCGACGATCGGCGCGATGAACAGCCAGACGAGCGGCTTCGGTATGAAGCGCTTGAAGCCGTAGCCGCGCATGAGATAGGAGACAAACGTCGCGGCAAGCACCAGGTTCAAGGGGTTCAGCCCCGTGACGCCGAACACGCTGTGCGGGAAGAGGGAGCTTCCCGCCACCGGCAGCATGACGACAAGCAGCACCGCGCCCACGCGGTAGTCGGCGATCACCGCCAAGCAGGCGAGCACCGTCAGGCTCGCGGTCAGCGCCTGCAGCTCGCCGATCGCCACGCCGACGCCGCAGGCGACGCCGAAGAGCCCGAGGCCCACGGCGGCGAAGGCGAGGCCGGGGCCGCGCTCGGCGGTGAGGCGCGCGGTAGTCGCGCTCATATCAGGACCTCCCGAAGACTTTGACGATCAGCACGGTCGCGGCCGCCGGATCTGTGCCCACCGCGGGCCGCGAGAGCGCCATGCCGGCCGCCACGAGGAGAAGCGTCGCGGCCAGCATGAGCTTCTTGTCCGGCGGGCGTTTCACCTCAGAACGCGTTCATCAGCGTGCCGACGATGCGCGCGCTCGCGTCAGAGAGCTCCTTCACCGCGCGCTCGGTCTCCTCGACGCGCGTGTGATCGCGCCGCGACACGAGCAGCACGTCGCCCGCGCGGAAGGCCACGCTTTGCGCATCGGCGTACTCGGTGGCCGGCGGCGTGTCGATGAGGATCACGTCGAATTCGGCCTGTGCCTTGCCCAGCACCGCGGCGAAAGTCGCGCGCGAGAGGAGCTCGAGCGGGTTGGGCGGCACCGGTCCGGCGGGCAGGACGGCAAGGCCGGTGATGCCCGCGACCGGAGAGGCGACCGACAGGTCGGCGCGTCCGCTTAATACCGACGACAGGCCGAATCGATCGGCGATGTTGAAGATGCCCTGCTGGCGCGGCGAGCGGAAGTCCGCGTCGATCAGGAGCGTGCGCTGCCCGAGCTGCGAGAAGGACACCGCCAGGTTGGCGGCGATGAAGCTGCGGCCCTCGCGGGGGCTCGGGCTGGCGACGACGAGCGTGCGTCGGCCGGCGGCGGGATTGAACCAGCGGATGAGAAGCTGGGTGCGCACCGCGCGCAGCTCTTCGACGACCGGGTGGAACGGATCCCAGGCGGCGACGAGCTCCTTGCTGACGCCATCCGGGCCCGCGACCAGGTAGGGAAATTCGTATTGCTTGGCGAGCGCCTCGCGCAGGTCGGTGTCGGTGATGAGGTTGAGCTCAATCGCCGCCTCGCCGAAGCGCCAGCCGAGCTCGCGCTGGCGCTTGAGCACCTGCTCGGCGTCGGAAGGCGTGAGCTTGCCCTCGTCCATGAGGATGGCGCCGATGTGGCGGCCGCTCAGGCGCCCGGTGCCCTCGCTGATGCGCGAGGTGCCCTCGATGGGCAGTACGTTGTCAGTGGGTTTTGCGAGCATGGCTGATCCTCTCTCTCACCAGGGGCGGGGAAGCGCGTTACGCACGGGGGAATGGGGCGAAGGCAGGAGCCGTCCGCCGGCCGGGGTCCAGCGCGAGAGAATCCCGAGCGAGGGCACGGCGAGGCGCGACTCGAGGTCGGTGCGCGAGCGCACGCGGCGGTCCATCATTTCGAGCACGTAAACCAGGCCGGCGGCGAGCAGCAGGCCGATCAGCACGGAGAGCGCCGCGATCAGGCCCACTTTCGGCACTGCCGGCTTGAGCGGCTCGACGGCGGGCGTGAGCAGGGCAAGGTTGGTCTGGCGTACCTTGCTGTCGACCCGGACGGCGATGGCGCGGCCAAGGGCCCCGTCGTAGGCGCGCTGCGCGCTTTCCAGGTCGCGCGTGAGAACAGCCATATCGACGCGGCTCTCGCGCATCTTCGTGATGCGCTCCTGCTGAGCCGTGGAGGCCGCCTGCAGCTCTTCCACCCGCTTCTGGCTCTGCGCGACGGCATTGCCGAGGCTGGTGACGATCTTTTTCGCCTCGGTATTGAGCCGATCACGCAGACTCTGCACCTCGGCCTCGGTGCGCTGGTAGGTCGGATGGTTGGGCCCGAGTACCTCGGATTGCTCCTTCAGCCGCGCCTCCGCCGCCTGCAGGGCGGCCTTGACCGTGCCGATGTACGCGTTGGCGAGCACCTCGGGGAAGGCCTCGAGGGAGACGCCGTCCTTGATGAGTTCCTGGGCCTGCTTGTAGCGCGTCTGCGCATCAAGTGTGGCCGCCTTCTGCCGGCCGAGCTCCCCGTTGATTTCGGCGAGGCGCGTGAAATCGACCTCCATGCGGTCGTCGCCGCCGATCACGCCTTTCTCCTTCTGATAGGCGGTGAGCTTCGTCTGGGCGCTGGTGACATCGGCACGCAGCGCTTTTAGCTGCTCGTCGAACCATTGCGCCGCCTCGCGCGAGGGCTCGGTGCGAAGCTCAAGCGCCACCTCGAGATAGGCCTTGGCGAAGGCGTTGGCGATGTCGGAAGCCTTCTTCGCGTCATTGGACGAGAACTTGACGAGCAGGATATTGCTCGCGCCGCTGTCGACCTTCAGTTTTTCCACCAGGTTGTTCGCGATCCATTCCTCGATCGAGCCGGTCCCGCCGGTGTCCTTCTCCCACTCCTCGCGCATGCCGGGCTGCTGGGCGAGCTTCAGGTCGCGCACCACACGGTGCGCCACCTTGCCGCTCGTGATGAGGTCCATCTGCGTGAAGATGTAGCCGGCACGCTCGCGCGGCGACAGGTGCGCGGGCGCCATCGTCTGCTCGTCGCGCGCGTCGATCAGGATGGTGGCGGTGGCGTCGTAGCGCTTCGGGATGACGAGCGCGACGACGATCGCCGTAAACACCGTCGCGGCGAGCACGGTGATGAACACCTTGCGGCGCGCCTTGAGGGCGAGGAGGTATTGGCTGAGATCCATGGCTGCTCCCTAGAAAATCGATTCTTTGACGAAGATGACGTCGTCGGCCTTCACCACGTCGACGAGGCTCGCGTCGTACTCGCGCGTCTTGCCGTCGGTGTCGAGGCGCCGCAGCTTGATGCGCCGCTCGCTGCCGCGCGGGGTGATGCCGCCGCCGATCGAGATCGCCTGCATCACTGTCATGCCCGCCTTCACCGGATAGGCGCCGGCGTGGATGACTTCGCCGTAGATATAGAACACCGGCGCGTGTTCGACGTAGATCGTGTCGCCGCTCTTCAGCTGGAAGTCCTTGGCGAGCGAGTTCACGGTCTGCGTCTTGCCGTCGCGAATCACCGTCACGTCCTCGGCGCCGCCGACGCCGATGCCGCCCGCGGCGGCGATGATGTCCGGAAGCCGGGCGTGTGACTCTTCGAGCGGGTAGCGGCCCGGATGCACGATCAGGCCGAGGATCGAGACCTGGCGGCTCCTTACCGTGGTGAGACCGACGGCGACCTGCGGGCTCTTCAGGAACTGGCCCTCCTTGAGGGCCTTCTCAATCGTGGCTGCCGCCTCGCCCGGGGTCTGCCCGCTGATCTTCACCGCGCCGAGCAGGGGCATGGCGATGGTGCCGGCGTCGCTGATGCGGGCGTCGGTCGTGAGATCGGGCTGCTGGAACACGGTGATATGCACCGTGTCGCCCGGCCCGAGCTTCTCGGGGCTTTGCGCGTAGCCGGGCAAGGCCAGCGCGGCAAGTAGGAGGACCATCAGTATGCGAATCATCGTCACCTCGTCGTCGACTGTTTGAACTGCGCCACGTATTCGATCTTTGCCGCCTCGCGCAGGCGCTTCACTTCCGCCGCCGCGACCTCCAGGCGCTTGCGCGCCGCAAGGAAGTTCTCGATCACCGGCGCCGCCTGCTCCGTCGTGAGCGGCGCCTCGTCTGCGTGCACGAGCTGGATCACCGATGCGCCGAGCGGCGTGGCGAAGACGGCCAGCTCTCCGCTCTTCATGCGCGCGAGCTGCGGCAGGAAGGCGAGCGGCACCTGCTCGGCGGGCTCGGTCTCGGCGGCGACGCTGAAACGCGCATCGCGCGCGCGCAGCCACGCCGCCACCTCGTCGAGGTCCTTGGCGCGCGCGGCCTGCGCGCGCAGCGAATCGATCATCTCCGGATTGGCCGACACGACGAGCTCGCGCGTGCGATAGATGCGCCGCTCGGCGAAAAGCGCGGGATTCTCGGCGTAGAAGGCGCGCACCTCCTCGCGGGTCGGCTGCACGAGGCTGCCTGCCGCGCGCTCGACGTAGACCTGCGCCAGCACGTCGCGGCGCGCGTTGTCGATGCGGTCGGCGACCTGCGGGTCGTGCTCGAGCCCGGCCTGGATCGCCTTCTGCACGAGGAGCTCGCGGTCGATGACCTTCTCCACCGCCTGCGCGAGCCCGGCGGCGCCGGCGGCGTGCAGCTGCCGCGCGGAGATCTCGACGCCGTTCACGCGCGCGATGAGCTGCGCTTGCGCGCGGTCCACTGCAGGGCGTTCGCATGCGGTGAGCAAAGTCCCAAAGGTGAGCGCGGCGATCATCTCAATACGCATACGTCAGCCGGCGGTGCGCGACCCAGCCGGCCGCGGCGAGCCCGGCGAGGAGAAGAAGCCCGGTGCCGGGGCCCGAGACCGGCGTGATGGTGAAGCGCGGCTCGGCGGCCGCGGCCGGTTCGAACGCCGCGACGCGGATCTGCGGCTCGGCGCTCGCGGCGGAGAAGAGCACAGCCTGCGCGCCTGCGCCGCTCACCGTGAGGCGGTAGAGATCGGCGAATGAGTACACCGCGCTCTGCGCCTCGTCGGCGGTGGCTGCGTTACTCGTAACGGCGAGCGCGAAACCAGCGATCACCAGGCGGCGAAGCGTCTTCATGGCGGACCCCCGAGATCGTAGGTGGGGTCTGTTACGGCGCTGCTCCCTCGCGCCGTAGTCCCGATGCACCGTATGGACTAGTGCCGCCAAAATCTGTAGCGATTGCACCGGTCCGGGTCGCGTATGCGGCGACATGCCATGCCTCAATTCAAGACCTGACCAAAAAAATCGGGGCCCGCGGCCCCGATCGAACTTTGCGCTGCTTTGTGCTTAGGGATTGAGGATGCGAAGCTCGAGCGACTTGCCGATCGCCTGGGTGCGGTTGACGACGTTCAGCTTGCGCAGGATCTTCTGCACGTGGTTCTTCACGGTGAGCGGGCTGATCTTGAGGATGGCGCCGATCTCGAAGTTGCTCTTGCCCAGGTAGATCCACTTGAGGATGTCGAGCTCGCGCACGGTAAGGACGCTGCCGCCGGACGCCTTGTCGCCGCCGGCTTCCGCGCGCCTGGTGAGCTGCGTGCGCACCCAGGCGGCATGCAGCGACGGCGCGAGCAGCTGGACGAGGTAAGCCTGCCGCTGCCCGGCGCTCCCCGGGCGGCAGGCGAAGGTGAACAGGCTGATCGCGCGGCCCTCGGAATCGTGGATGCCGTGCACCAGGAGCTGCGTTGCGCCCAGGCGCTCGAGCTCGCGCGTGAAGCCGCCGCTGCCCAAGGGTTGCGCTGCGGGATTCGCCGCGCCGACGTCGATCACCACCGGCTGGTAGCGGCGCTCCTCCCAGGCCTTGAGCAGCGCCGGCGCGACGGCGGTGTCGCGCAGGAACATGTCGCTGAAGAGATTGGGCTCGGGCGTCGTCATGGAGAAGCCGTCGGCGCGGAACGCCGGCGGCTTGCCGAGGCAGAGCGTGCAGATGAGCAGCTCATGGCGAATGAGGCTCTGCAGCAGTCCCTGCGTCCAGCTGAAGAAATGCGCGCGCGCATGCACGCGCAGCGACGCATCGAGGTTCAGCACGATCGATTCGATCTGCAGGAAGTCGGTGGCGGCGGAACGGGCGTCGTCGCTCTTCGCCTCCGCACTGCCCGGCAGAATGGGCGCCTGTGCGGGTTCGGCCGAGTTGAGTGGGGAAGTGAGGGTCGTGGTCATGGCGGGCAATACTAGTCCTCGTGATTAAGACGTAGTTCGAACGGCCGGGTGGCAAAACGCTAGTCCGCTGAGGCTACAAAGCGCGTCCCAGCGCAACATCATGGTTGAACCCTGGTGGCCTAACCTCGACAGGCCTTGCAAGCCACCCACGACACACGCCTGCGGCCGCAGTCGCGCCTCGTGCACAGTCAGCCCGGCCCAGGGGCGCTCGTGCAGGCGGCGATCGACCCGGCGGTATCGATCGCGATGCTCGCGGCAAGCGTCGCGTTCTTCGGCGGCCGCTTCGACGGCGCCTGCCTGATCCTCGCGCTCCTCATCTTCGCGATGACCTTTCCCGGCACGCTCGCCGGCGAATCGAGGACCGCGGGCGAGCTGATGCTCGACATCGTCACGGGCTGGATCGCGGTGGTCGGCCTTCTCGTCCTGCTCGGCTGGGCGTCGCGCACGCTCGGCGCGTTCGACGAGCGCGTGCTCCTCGCCTGGGCGCTCGCCACGCCGGCGGCGCTCTTCGCGGCGCACCAGGCGCTGCCGCGCGTCCTGCCGCGCCTCCTCGCCGCCGAGGGCCTGCAGAAGAAGGCGGTGATCGCCGGCGCCAACGAGCTCGGGCGCGGCCTCGCCGCGCACCTGCGCGCGAGCCCGATGCACGGCGTGCGCGTCACCGGCTATTTCGACGATCGCGCGGCCGAGCGCATCAACGAGAAAGTGCTCGGGCCGATCTCGGCGCTCGGCGAGTACGTGCGCGCGCAAGGCATCGACATCATCTACATTGCGCTGCCGATGGCTTCGCAGCCGCGCATCCTCAAGCTGCTCGAGGAGCTGCGCGACACCACCGCGTCGATCTACTTCGTGCCGGACATCTTCGTTTTCGACCTGATCCAGGCGCGCGTGGACACGATCGGCGAGATCCCGGTGCTCGCGGTGTGCGAGACGCCGTTCTACGGCTTCAACGGGCTCGTCAAGCGCATCGAGGACTACGTCGCGGCGAGCCTGATCCTGGTCTTCATCGCGCCGATGCTGATCGCCATCGCGATCGGCGTGAAGCTCTCCTCGCGCGGCCCGGTGCTCTTCAAGCAGCGCCGCTACGGCGTCGACGGACGCAAGATCGTCGTCTACAAGTTCCGCACCATGACGGTGGTCGAGGACGGCGAGGTCATCCGCCAGGCGACGAAGGACGACGAGCGCATCACGCCCTTCGGCGCTTTTCTCAGAAAAACGAGCCTGGACGAGCTGCCGCAATTCATCAACGTGCTCCAGGGCCGCATGAGCGTGGTCGGCCCGCGCCCGCACGCGGTGGCGCATAACGAGCTTTATCGCAAGCTGATCCGCGGCTACATGATCCGCCACAAGGTGCGCCCGGGGATCACGGGCCTCGCGCAGGTCAACGGCTACCGCGGCGAGACCGAAACCGTGGAAAAAATGAAAGCCCGGATCGAATACGACCTGGCCTATCTGCGCAACTGGTCGCTGCTGCTCGACCTGCAGATCATCCTGAAGACCGTCGTGGTGGTGCTGAAGAAGCAGAATGCCTACTGAGCGCTTCGCCTGCCTCGTCACCGGCGTCGGCATCATGCTCGCCATCGTTCTCGTCGGCGCCGATCGCCTCGCCGCGCCCTGGGACAAGGTGGCGCACTTCGTGTGCTTCGCGCTCATCACCGCGCTCATCTGGCGCGGCACGGCCGGGCGCGCGCCGCTCGCCGTGCTCGGCGCGGTCATCGCCTTCAGCCTGCTCGATGCCCTGAACGAGTTCCTCATGCCCGAGCGGCGCGGCGAGCTTCTCGACTTCATCGCCGATGCCGCCGCGGCTGCCGCGGTGACCGGCCTGCTTTTCATCCGAAGGAAGACCCTATGTGCGGAATCGTCGGAGCCATAGCCAGCCGCAACGTCGTGCCGATCCTGCTCGAAGGGCTCAAGCGCCTCGAGTACCGCGGCTACGACTCCGCCGGCGTCGCCGTGATCAACGGCACCCTGCAGCGCCTGCGCAGCTGCGGGCGCGTCGCCACGCTCGCCAAGCTCGCGCTCGACAACGGCCTGAACGGCCACATCGGCATCGGCCACACGCGCTGGGCGACGCACGGCGTGCCCTCCGAGCGCAACGCCCACCCGCACGTCTCCGGCGGCGTCTCGGTCGTCCATAACGGCATCATCGAGAACCACGACAAGATGCGCGCGCGCCTGCGCGGCCTCGGCTATGAGTTCGCGTCCGACACGGATACCGAGGTCATTGCCCACCTGGTGCATTCTTTCCTGCGCGCCGGGAAAAGCCTTGTCGACGCGGTGCGCGCGGCGACCGGCGAGCTCGTCGGCGCCTACGCGATCGCGGTCATCGCCATGGACGATCCGTCTCGCCTCGTCGTGGCGCGCATGGGCGCGCCGCTGCTCCTCGGGCTGGGCGACGGCGAGAACTTCGCCGCGTCCGACACCGCGGCGCTGCTGCAGGTCACGCGACGCATGATCTACCTCGAGGAGGGCGACTGCGCCGAGGTCACGCACAAGGCGGTGAGCATCGTCGATGCGCGCGGCCATGTCGTCGAGCGGCCGCTGCACGTGAGCCAGCTCGCCGCCGACGCGGTCGAGCTCGGCACGTACCGCCATTACATGCAGAAGGAGATCTTCGAGCAGCCGGCGGCGCTCGCCGCGACGCTCGCGGCGGTGGCGAACGCGACGAGCGTCGTGCCGCAGGTGTTCGGCGCCGAGGCCGAGGAGGTTTTCGCTCGCACCGAGTCCGCGCTCATCCTCGCGTGCGGCACGAGCTACCACGCGGGCGTCGTGGCGCGCTACTGGATTGAGGGTCTCGCCGGCATTGCGTGCAACGTCGAGATCGCGAGCGAGTACCGCTACCGCGACTCGGTGCCCAACGAGCGCACGCTGGTCGTCGTCATCTCGCAGTCGGGCGAGACGGCGGACACCATCGCCGCGCTTCACCACGCGCGCGCCCTCGGGCAGCGCAACGCGCTCGCCATCTGCAACGTGCCCGAGTCCGCGCTCATCCGCAGCGCCAATCTGCGCTTCCTCACCCGCGCCGGTCCGGAGATCGGCGTCGCGTCCACCAAAGCCTTCACCGCGCAGCTCGCGGCGCTCTTCGCGCTCGCCATGGTGCTCGCCAAGCAGAGAAAAAGACTGACGAGGGAAAAGGAGGTGGAGCTCCTCGAGGCGCTGCGCCGCCTGCCGGCCTGGGTTTCGAACGCGCTGCGCGTCGAGCCCGAGATGGCCGCCTGGGCGGCGAGGTTCGCGCAGTGCGAGCACGCGCTCTTCCTCGGCCGGGGCGTGCACTACCCGATCGCGATGGAAGGGGCGCTGAAGCTGAAGGAGATCTCGTATATCCATGCGGAGGCGTATGCCGCTGGAGAGTTAAAGCACGGGCCGCTCGCGCTTGTCGATCGCAACATGCCGGTGATCGCGATCGCGCCGCGGGATGCGCTGCTCGACAAGCTGAAGTCCAATCTCCAGGAAGTGCGCGCGCGCGGCGGCGAGCTCTACGTGCTGGCGGACGCGAATGCCGGACTTAGCAACGGCGACGGCGTGCACATCGTGCCGCTGCATGACGATGCCGGCGTGCTCTCGCCGATCGTGAGCACCGTGCCGCTGCAACTGCTCGCCTATCACGCCGCGCTGCTGCGCGGCAACGACGTCGATAAGCCGCGCAACCTCGCTAAGTCGGTGACGGTGGAGTAGCGATCAGGCCGCGAGGTTCGCGGTCTGCAGGTCGGGCTTGAAGCGGTAGCCCGTCCCGCGCACCGTCTCGATCAGCTTGTCGTGGCCCGTGGGTCCGAGCGCCTGGCGCAGGCGCCGGATGTGGACGTCGACCGTGCGCTCCTCCACGAACACATGCTCGCCCCACACTTCGTCCAGCAGCCGCGCCCGCGAGAATACGCGGCCCGGATGCGTCATGAAGAAGTGAAGCAGGCGCAGCTCCGTCGTCCACAGGTCGATCGGCTTTTCGCCGGCGGTGACCTGGTGCGCGGCCGGATCGATGCGCAGGCCGGCGATCTCGACGACGTCGTCGGCAAGCTGCGGCGCGCGCCGGCGCATCACCGCCTTGATGCGCGCCAGCAATTCTCTGGCAGAGAAGGGCTTCGTCACGTAGTCGTCGGCGCCGCTCTCGAGCGCCGTCACCTTGTCCTGCTCTTCGGCCCTGGCCGAAAGCAGCACGATGGAGATGTCTTTCGTGCGCTGGTCCCCGCGCAGGCGCCGCGCGAAGGTGAGGCCGGGGATTCCCGGGAGCACCCAGTCGAGCAGCACGAGGTCCGGCCGCGACTCGCGCACCAGCGCCTCGGCCTGCGGGACGTCGCCCGCCGTCATCACGCGATAGCCCGCGCGCTGCAGGTTTGCCGCAAGCAAGTCGCGGATGGCTGCTTCGTCTTCGACTACCAGAATGGAACCGCCCATGGCTACTCCCGGTGTTGTTAGGCCGAGCCATCCTAGGGCGTCGCCCGCAGGCGGCATATCGCCGACCCCTTATTTAACAGTCGTGTCACATTGGCCGCATGTCGTTG
>Ga0070699_100001463_pt1 | contig 21633 bp, 20 predicted proteins | sample KBSK1503metaG_FD_65473 | JGI IMG/M metagenome (GOLD analysis project Ga0070699, IMG submission 65473) | Corn, switchgrass and miscanthus rhizosphere microbial communities from Kellogg Biological Station, Michigan, USA - KBS K1-50-3 metaG | ecosystem: Host-associated > Plants > Roots >...
GGCTTCGCCGCCTGATGTGAGGCGTGGCTCTGCCTCGCCGGGCTAGTCATAATTTCCTTCCACGAACCACGTCTCGGTTTTAAGCTCGCGGTAGATGCGATACAGAGCTTGCTGCCCGGAATGTTCGAGCGTCACATCCCATTCGTCTCGCGCCCAGCGATCGTTGCGCCACCAGTCGCCTGTGGTCCTCCAGGGACCGGCGACGTTCACCACTTTTCCGTAAACACTGCGCTGCTTACCCCACGCGCTCACTTGCGTGGGCCAGCCCTGATCGGCTTGCACTATTGCTCGCAACGGTGGACGAAACATGCGAAACCCAAGACATTTTTGATTGCCGGTGGCCGATGGCCGATGGCCGCTTTTGCGATGCTTACGACTCTCGGATTTAGTCACGAGCGTGAAGCGCTTCACGCTGAAAGCATCAGGGCGATGGCTATCGAGCACGGTTGGAGAGCCGATATTTTCCTCGCCGACAAGTTTCGCGAGCCGCGCGAGCGTGAGCTCGAGTTTGTCGGGCGCCGGCGCAAGCGGCACAAACAATCCGTTCTGCAACACACGCGGTTTCACTGGTTCACAGGCAATTGAAATTGATCTCACGGCCGCCGGTGGCGGATGCATTTCCGTGTCGAGCAACAACAACTTCAACAGCACTTTGTGATCGCGCATCGGGTGAGGCAAAGACAACTTGCGCTCGTGAGCCGTTTGATCTTCCAGTTGCAAGCACACGCACACCTCGTTGGTTGCGAGGGCGTAAGCATTCAAAGCAGCGCAGAGCTGATGCAACAGGCGCGCAAAGATAAACGAGAGCGGCTCGAGCTCAGTGATGGCGTGTTCGAGCTCGAGCGAATGTGCGAAGACGGGTGCGGGTTGTTTGACTTGCAAATGCCGCTCGGTTTTACCGGCCGCGAGCTGTTGCAGTTTGATTCCGGCTTGGCCCAAACGTTCGGAAACACCGGCGATGGGAAGTGCAGCGAGCTCAGCAAAAGAGCGCACGCCCCAGAGTCTTAACGTTTCCAGGGTCTCAGCAACAACCTTCTGCTCGAGATTGATCAGCGGGTAATCGAGGGCGTCGAGGGAAAACTCTCCGAGACAAGTCAGCTCCTCGCCCGGTGAAACGTAAGTGATGCCTTGCAGGTAAGTAGCAGCATGAATGGCGGCATCAGGATTGGCAGCGATTGCCACGTTGACCGGACTCTCCAAGCCGCCCTCAGTCCGCGACTTTTTTGCCCGTTCAGAGACTTGCTTCGCGAGTTCATAAGGTGAGCTAAATAACAGCTCACATCCGTCTACATCGATTACGACTGTCCCTGTCCTGACTTCTTCCACCAGCGGAGAAAAGCCATAGGCAAACTCGGCGAGAGAGAGTTCGACCGGAAGCTGCGGGGCAAAGATGCAGGCAAACATAGTGAGCGAAGATTAACGAAAATCTACGAAGACCGTCAAGGGGATACTTTTCACGCAAAGGCGCAAAGGAAGCAAAGCCGCAAAGAAATAAATTGGCGCCTTTCTTTTGCGCCTTTGCGTGAAACTTCCTCTTTAGAAGTTCGCTGCCCTGAACTGGCTCTCATTAGCCCATGGAGAAAGCGGGCGCTGGCGGCTTACCTTGACGGAGTTATGACGCAGAAGATTTCCGGGTGTGATTAGCGACGGGGTTACCCGCATATGCTTTCGCATCGGCAGCACATTGCTTTTCTCCGCACCGGCACGCGACCATTCCGCGGCGCCCTCCAATTCCAGAGTGAGCGCGGCACACGATCGCGTACATGCTTCTTCAGAAATGACGGCGAGCACGGTTGGTCTATCTTCCACAGTGCGGCGAAAGCGATACCACCACGATGAGATGATCCGGCGCGCATCTTTCCCCGCGACGTCGCCCAGATCGAGCATCACCAAACCAAAACCGCCGGCGTGGAGTAAGAGATCCGCGGCCTTGAAAGCGTGCTCGAGATTGCCGGCACAACGAACCCACAGCAGCCGATCGAAATCGATGCCCGCGGCAGCCGCCGACGTGGGCGCAAACACGTCGTTGGTATCGATCAGGGCACAGGTCTCCTCGTGAGCGGTTGCATGAGCAAGCATTGCGTACATCAGGCTGGTGCGACCTGAGGAAGCTGGTCCAAAGAATTCGCTGATAGCGCCACAAGGCAGTCCGCCGGTCAGCGCATCGATTTCGTCGACACCGGTCGAGAGGGTTTCGACAACAGCTTTTTCATGGAGCTTGAACACATCGCCAAAGCGACTGGCAATATCGGATTCGAGCTCAACTTTTGAGAATGCGGCTTTCATGATAATTGTGAGATTCTCAAGGCGTTAATCGCCATACAGGTCATATAGGTCATTTATTCATGCCGAAAAGCAAAGATTTCAAAAGTCCGGCCGAGGATCTGATTCCTTCGCGCCCGACGCTTTCGTCACTCAAAACTGCGGCGGCGGATTGCCAGGCCTGCGACCTCTGGAAAACCGGCACGCAAACGGTCTTTGGTGAAGGCGCACGCCGCGTAAAAGTCATGTTTGTGCTCAATTCTCCGTGCGCCCGACGATGAAACACGCCAACTCGAGTCTCGCCGTTTTATCGATGACCTCAAAAAACTCGCCAAAGTGATCAAGTAGTGAGCTTCACGCCGTGGCTTTAGCCCGGTGGTGGTGTTCAACTGCCCGATCCAGAAGCGGTTCAAAATCCGGATGATGAGGGGCCAATTGATCACCGGGCTAGAGTTACGGCGCGACGCCAGAACCGAGGGCCGTATCGGTCTCCCCCACGTTACTGCTCCCGGTCCTGTAAAAAACCACTTGACGTCGCGCTTCATGTGTTCGATAATCTTCGTTGAATTTTCGCTTGTCAACGAAAATTATTTTTTGAGGAGGAGACAAAGGGAGGTTGTTAAATGCCCGTAACAGCTAAGCAGCGAAGAATCTTTGAGTTCATTCGACGTTATATCGAGTCGAATCAGGAACCACCCACCATCGCTGAGATTGGCCGGCAGTTTCAGATGAGATCGTCGGCCAGTGTCCACGCCGTCCTGACGGCACTGGAACGTGAAGGATTAATTAAACGGATTCCCAACGTCAGCCGTGGGATCGAAATCATGCAACAACAAAAGGAGGGTAACAGCGAGGAGGACAATGAGGTCCCCTTGCTGGGGACCGTCGCGGCTGGTCAACCGATTGAAGCGATTCTCAACCACGATGCGATCCCCGTGCCGAAAGGCATGCAGGGACATGGACGGACCTTCGCCTTGCGCGTGCGCGGGGAATCGATGATCGACGAAAACATCCAGGATGGTGACATCATCATCGTCGCGTCGCAAAAAACAGCGGAGAATGGACAGATGGTGATCGCGCTGATCGACGGCAATAACGCTACGGTGAAGAAGTTTTACCGCGAGCCTGACTTCATTCGGCTTGAACCCGCCAACCCACAGTTCAAAACGATCTTTATCAAGACTCCGGAAAGAATCCAGATTCAGGGTGTCGTAAAAGGCTTAATTCGTAAATATGCGGCCTGAGAAACTAAGCGACAAGAAAGCGCAAAAACCACTGGGTGAAAGCGAAGTGGAGTTTCTCGGTTTTGCGCTGGGCGACTGCACCGTTGACATCGACTGGCCATCGGCAAAGTATTTGCGCGTGGTCCATGGCACGGCACTCGAGCTGGCTGTTCACAATCAATTTGGTGCGGACATCGGCGGCTTCTGGTTATTGTCTCCTCAAATCGATCAATTGCGCCGTCTCCCTGAGTACTACTCGCCCGATGAAGCACCGCTCGTCGAATTTGCTATCGAAGCCTATATCGCCGCCCAGATTCGCGAGTTCAAAGTTTAGTCAGCACCCACGGAAGTGGCGACTGCTTCCTGGTCGAGAGTTTTGTTTCTGGTACGACGGACAACGATAAAGCCGATGCCCGCAATGATCATCGCGCCGCCCGCAAGCGTGCGCCAGCCGATCTGTTCGTCAAGAACGATCATTCCGAGCAGGACCGCTACCACCGGCGTCACCAGCGCGATTAACATCGACTTTGTTACGTCCATGTTCAGCACCAGCCAGTAGTAAAGCGAAAACGCGATGACTGAACCCACCACGGCCAAATAAACCAACGCTATCCAGGCTACCGGGGACCAGTGAAATCGCAGCGGATTCCCTTCCAGCGGAATTCCGACTCCGAGTAGCAGCAACATACCAAACAACATCTGGCCCGCCGCGAGTATCGCCGGTTCCAGATGCTTTCCATACTTCTTCACCAGTACGTTCGAATACGCAGCAAACATCGCGCTCAGAATCAACGCCACACAACCTGCGAGCGCCCGACTTCCCGACACGGCGAGCTGATTCGAAAACACCACTCCCACACCGCACACACCCAAAACGACACCGCCAATCCTCGCCCAGCTCAAACGCTCTCCGGGCAAATGCAGGTGTGCGAAGACCAATCCGAATGCAGGAAGAGTTGCTTGCAAAAGCGCCGCGAGACCGGAAGATATGTATTGCTCGCCCCAAAACACCAGACCGTAATTGAAGCCAAAGGAAAGAATGCCGGTGCCGGCAAGCAGTATCCAATCGTTACGCGCTCGTGGGAGCTGAATGTTACGCAGCCGAATGATGGAGAAAAGAATGGCGCAGGCGATCACAAACCTGATGCCGGCGAAGGTGAGTGGTGGCAAGTCTGCGAGACCGAGCTTGATAAATAGCCAGGTCGATCCCCAGATACAACAAAGTATGAGCCAAACGAGGCGCGCTTTCATTAATCATTTCCAATTGCCGATTGGCCAATTGCCAATTTTTTCTTGCGCCCGCCATGCGCAAGGCAATTGGCAATCGGCATTTGGCAATCGGCAATGAATTTACTCGGGCGGATTCTCGAGTTTGATGATCGCGAACGCAGCACCCTGGGGATCATTCACGATCGCAAAGCGTCCGATGCCTGGAATATTGTCGGCTGGCTTCATAACGCTGCCGCCGAGCTCGGTGACTTTTTGCACTTTGGCGTCGCAATCGTCAACCGCGAAATAGACGAGCCAGTGCGGCGGGATTGGCCCCATTTCCGGAGCGATTTTGTACATGCCACCGGCGCCGCGATCGCCGTTCTTGAAAATGGTGTATTCGACCGGGCTGCCAGGGAATGGTTCTTTGGCCCACCCAAACACAGTGGTGTAAAACTCGCCTGCCTTCGCTGTATCGCGGGTGCCGAGCTCGTTCCAGCAAAACGAATTGGGCACGTTGTAAATTGTCGCGCCCTTGCTATCTTTTGCCTGCCAGATCGCGAAGACCGCGTCGGTCGGATCTTTGATCACGGCCATGCGACCGATCGGCCCTACGTCGAATGGACCATTGATCACCGTAGCACCGGCGGCTTTTACTTTTTCCACGGTCTCGTCGGCGTCGGTGACGGAAATATAACTGAGCCAGTGTGGTGGAATTCCCTGGGCCACCATGTCAGGCATTAATTTATAGAGACCACCCACGTCTTTGCCGTCGAGCTTGAGCAGGGTGTAGACCATGTCCGGGCCCATGGGATTATCCTGGTATTCCCAGCCAAAGAGTTGGGAGTAAAAATTTTTGGCGGCTTCGTTATCGCTCGTTCCGAGCTCAACCCAACAGAACGTGCCGGGTTTATACTCGGGTACCTCTTGCCTTCGTACTTCACTCATCTGGATCAATCCTCCTTATTCGTCGGACAACCGGGGAGAACTTTTTTCTTTTTGGAAGGCGACTAATCTAACATGCTCAGGTATGGATACAAAAAGGGCCACGGATTTTCACGGAGCAATGCGGATTGGAGATTGATCCGCGTTAGTCTGTGAAAATCCGTGGCCTAAAACGAAAAGCGCTGCCTCCAGCAAGCTGAAAGCAGCGCAATCCGTTTTCCTACAAATCGCCGAAGCGCTCTGTAAGATGGCAACCAGAGCATGTACACACTCAAGTTGCCAATTTGTATCCCGATGACCAACTGGCGGTCAGCCGATCTCCGGTCAGCACTCGAATCGTTTTCACAATCCTCATACTCTTGCGAGCATGGTGCCGTTAGGTTTTTGTTGTGGTGGCTTTTCCTCCACCGCCGATTACGCTCCGGCAACGAAGCTCAACTTTCGCTGAGCCGCTTTGCTCCCTTCGGCGGGTCCTTGCCTCTGGGTGCCATTCGTTTTTATTCGAATGGCTCGAGAAAGTCTCGCAACCTTCTCTAGCTGAGCCTTTCGGCTCCGATTAGGGCGTCAATAGAATTAACAGCCGCCTGTCTTTTCTCTCGCTCGGGCGTTACCGCACCGATTGCCGATCCCTTTCTCGGTCTCGAAGGCCGCAACCCTCGCGACAGGGAGGTTTATACTCCTGGTCGATTTTTAGATCAACTTTTTGTGTGTTTTATTTTTGGTGATGCGTGTCATCGCGAAAGTTCCTGCAAGGCACCTGCGATCTTTCGCTGCACCACTTTCATTTCTTCTTCGTCTTTGTATTTTGTCCGCGGCCAGAAAAATCCTTTTAATCCATCTTTCCTGCGTCGCGGTACGATGTGTACGTGCAAGTGCGGCACGCTTTGACTGACACGATTATTCATCGCGACAAAAGTTCCTTCAGCTTTCATCGCAAACTCCACGGCGCGCGCGAGCGATTGCGCGGCCTCGAAAAACGGCCCGACCAAGGTTGGCGGAAGATCGACCAATGTTTCGACGTGATCGCGCGGCACTAACAACGTATGCCCGTGAAACAAAGGACGATGATCGAGAAATGCGATCGCATTCTTGTCCACGTAAACGAGTGTTGCCGGCACTTCGCCGGACACAATTCGACAGAACAGACAGTCGTCAGCCATTTTGATTCTTTATATCCTTTTCATCCGTGTAATCCGTGGCTTATTAACCACAGATTACACGGATTGGGAACGGATTTACCCTATAACTTTGTCAAACCCGGGTCTGACAAAGTCTTGCGCGTCGGGGAAACTTTTCTCCAGCCAATGGCGCAAACGTTCGAGTTGTAAGATCAACGGTACAACCGAGCATTCGCGCTCCGGTGACGATAGTTGCATCAGCCGCCACGCGGCAATCGAACGATCGATACCAATCATCGCCACTTTTGCGGAACCGTCGGAATCCTTTGGCAGATGCGCTAATTCCGAAGCATCATCCAACTCTTCCTTGCGTCCTGACAGTGCCCGCATCGTCTTCACCGCGATTTGATATTGATACCACTGGATCACTTCGCGTGCATCCTCGAGCCCGTCCGAGCTCTCGCGCTCGAGGTCGAGCATTTGATCGAGCTCACGAAACCAATCGCTGGCGGCGTTCGCATATTTCTTTCCCGCCCTGGTCAACGGATGATTGTCGACCAGTTGTCGCTTGCGATGATTTCGCGCTTCGTCTTCGTCGGCCTGGCCATTGAGATCGACGCCCGCTTCGTTGGCCCATTCGCCAATCAGCTCGCGCGTTTCCTGGAGGATGGCGCCGAGTTTTTGCCAGAATGCTTCGTTGCGAAGATCGTGATTTTCGAATAGTTCATTGTCTTCCTGCTCGGTGGCATAGACCAGACAACGTGAGGTTAAAGGACACCGTTCACACCAACGATCGCAGTAATTGTAAATGCCTGAGATCAGATCAGGGTTATTGGCAAGATCGGTGAGGGTTCTTCGTCGCATTGATTTGTCTCCTTGATGAGGATTAAGGTGGGCTGATTCTATCATGTTGAGCCGCAGATTCACGTTAAATGACTACTAATTTTTCAATCCATCGATCACTGTTGCTGGTGCTGCTCCTGAGCTGGACCAGCGCCGCCTCAGCACAGCAGAACTACGGTATGGTTAGTCCCAACACCAAAACTGATTTGAAACTCACGGAAGCGATCGCCGGAATGAGATCGGCTGAGGAATCGAAGTTACTGAAACAGGCGATCAATCTCAGTTGCGTGGTGCGCTCGCGTATCCGGGCGTTTCGCGCGCTCGGATCGTGGACTGACGGCGCGGAACATTCAGTCTTGTTGCGCGTCAATGGAGATGAAGCGACCTTGCGCTACGTGCTATCGCGCATGGGACGTGATGCGGAGCAGAAGTATGTGATCTACTTTCACCCGCAGTCGAAGGGTTCGGCGGATCTTTACATACTGCGGCCGCGGAAGCGTGCGAGCGATCTGGTGACGCTGACAAACGCACTCGAGCGCGCCGGCATTCCATTTCGAACTTTGGTTCCTGCCGACGGCACGACCGCGATTTACATCATCGATTTAGATCGAGATCTGCGCGCGAAGATCATGACGGCCGCGCAGACGCTCCGCGCTCGAGTAAGCCGGCAAAGCGGCAACGCTCAGTTATTGGGGCATGACGAACGCCCGCAAGCGAAAGCGAAGTTTCAGGAGGAAATCAACCACTACGAAGCGAAGAATCCAAACCTGCCGCCAACCTGTGACGTGCAAAAATCGCGAGCAAAGGGGCACTAATGAAATCAGACAAACCGTGTATCACCGCCACCGTTACCGAAGCGCTCGAACGTTTGCCTGGGCCTGAAGGCCAGCGCTTCGCAACCGTTTTCGAGCACGGCAGTTTGCTGGTTGAGATCTATGCGCCGCGCGGTGTCGATCCGCAACATCCACATACGCGCGACGAAGTTTATTTTGTCGCCGCGGGTACAGGTGAATACGTGTGCGGCGAGAGCCGGCAAAAGTTTGGACCAACGGATATTCTCTTTGCCGCCGCGGGTGTCGAACATCGTTTTGAAAACTTTTCCGGCGACCTGACCTTGTGGGTCTTGTTTTATGGACCAGAAGGCGGGGAACACGGATCAGGCGGATAAGAGCGCGGATCAACCTGCGGGTTTGACGGCTTTCGAGAAGGCGGTCGTGCTGAGAGTGTTGAGGACTTCTTTGCGTGTGACCCAACCGCGCCGCGCCATCGCAACGCCGTACTTCACATTGTTCATCGCTTTGACTGAATGCGCGTCCGTTGAAACGACGAACTTGATCTTGCGCTTGCGCGCTTCCCGCAACCAGCGTGGCTCGAGATCGAGACGGTACGGATCGCCATTAATTTCGATTGCCGCTTTCGACTCCGCAATCACGTCGAGAATATGTTCGACGTCACATTCAAACGGCGGCCGCCGTTGCAGCAATCGCCCTAATCCGTGCCCCCAGATCTTGAATACGGGCTGGCGCATCGCAGTCGTGATCCGCTCGGTCATCTTCGCGGAGTCCATTTTGTAACGCGCGTGAATGCTGGCGACGATCACATCAAACTTCTCGAGCACCGCATCCGGATAATCGAGCTCGCCACTCGCAACAATGTCTGACTCCGTGCCGCGCAGAATCTTGATCGACACCTTCTCCTGCACTTCGTCGATTTCGTCCCACTGCCGTTTCAAACGATCCAACTTCAGACCATTCGCGTAGATAGCGGTCGGCGAGTGATCCGTGATCGTGATGTACTTCATGCCCATCTCTTCCGCGCCGCGCACCATCGCTTCGAGTGTGTGAATGCCGTCGGAATAAGTGGTGTGGCAATGGACCATGCCTTTGATGTCGGCCTCGGTGACGAGATCTTCGGGGACCTTTTTGGCGAGCGCGGCTTCGATCTCGCCGACGTCTTCGCGCAACTCGGGCGGGATGTACACCATGCCCAGACGTTTGTAGAGTTCCGTTTCAGTCTTCGGTAAACGCGCGAAGCTGATCTGCTTTTTCTCGGCGTACTTTTGGACCTTCTCGATATGCGCCTGTGATCCGGTCTTCACAAACAACGTGATGGCAAACTCTTTGGGCGGCACCGCTGTGAGCCAGACCTGTGCGCCGTCTGCAAACTGCGCCACACAAGTATTTTCATCCTCGATGTGGCTCGAAAGGATCAGTTGAAACTCGAGAAACTTTTCGATCAGCGCGGCGGGATCCTTGGCGCTCGCTACGATGTCGACGACGCCGACCGTCTCTTCCCAACGCCGCAGCGATCCGGCAACGCTAACGTCAACCACTCCATCGATCGCTTTGAGATATTCAACTACCTGGTCCGCCGTGTTCCACGCTTGATGAAGATGCAGACGCCGTTTTGGTTTCTTTACCGGTGTCTCGAGTTGGGCCAGCAGACGCTCCTCGGTCTTTGGTCCAAAGCCCTTCAACGTCCGCAACTGGCCCGCTTCGGCGGCGGCTTTGAGCTCGGCAACGGACGAGACTCCGAGTGACTCCTGCAACTGCCGAATCTTGTCGACACTCAAACCAGGCACTGCTGAGAGCTCGATGATGCCCGCCGGGAATTCTTTGCGCAGCTCATTCAAAACCGAAGACTCGCCGGTGAGATAGAGTTGCTTGATCTGCGACGCGAGCGCATCGCCGATGCGCGGGAGTGTAGTGAGACTATCCTCACGCACCAATCGATCGAGATCGGCAACTGCTTGAATCGCACGCGCGCCGGCGTTGTACGCCTTTGCTTTGAAGCGATTCTGGCCGCCTTTTAAATCCATCAGCTGCGCGATTTCCTGTAGCGCAGCGGCGACTCCGAAGCGATCGAGTTGCGGTTTTTGTTTCTCGGGCATCGAGAAGAAGTTTGCCACAAAAAGGCACAAAAGGCGCAAAGGAGAACTGAAAAATCCTTTGTGTGCCTTTTGTGCCTTTTTGTGGCTAAAATTGCTTCATGGCTATAGCTTCAATCAATCCAACTACGGGTGAAACTCTGCAAACTTTCGACGCGCTTTCCGCGCCGCAGATCGAGCAAAAACTTCAGCTCGCTGCGGATACATTTCGCACATATCGCCGCACATCTTTCGCGGAGCGCACGCGTCTGATGCTGCGTGCCGCCGAGATTATCGAGACTCGGAAACATGAGTTCGCAAGAGTCATGACGCTCGAGATGGGCAAACCCATCAAAGCCGCAGTCAGCGAAGCGGAGAAGTGCGCCTGGGTTTGTCGCTACTACGCGGAAACCGCCCAGCAGCATCTGGCAGACGAAGTTGTCGCAACCGACGCGCGCCAGAGTTACATACGCTTTCAGCCACTTGGACCAGTGCTGGCCGTGATGCCCTGGAATTTTCCCTTCTGGCAAGTGTTTCGCTTCGCAGCTCCCGCGTTGATGGCCGGTAACGTCGGTTTGCTCAAACACGCGTCGAACGTGCCGCAGTGTGCGCTCGCCATCGAAGAAATCTTCAGCCAGGCGGGTTTTCCGGCAGGCGCATTTCAAACTCTGCTGATCGGCTCTGACGCCGTCGAAAAAATATTGAACGATAGCCGCGTGGTGGCCGCGACTTTGACCGGCAGCGAGCCGGCCGGTCGCAGCGTCGCGTCAATCGCCGGCAAGCAGATCAAGAAGACAGTGTTGGAACTGGGTGGCAGCGATCCCTTCATCGTAATGCCTTCAGCAAATCTCGCCGAAGCCGTAACGACAGCCGTCAAGGCACGCACCATCAACAACGGTCAATCGTGCATTGCCGCCAAACGCTTCATCGTCGCCACAGAGATCTACGACGAGTTTGAGCGACGCTTCGTCAGCGAGATGCAGGCTCTGAAGATCGGCGATCCGCTGGAAGAGTCCACCGATATTGGACCACTTGCAACACCGCAGATCGTCAACGATCTCGAGGAGCAGGTGAAGCAGGCAGTTGCGAGCGGCGCACGTGTATTGACTGGTGGTAAGAAACTCGATCGGCCCGGGAACTTCTACGAGCCGACGGTTCTGGTCAATCTGGATCTCAACGCGCCCGTGTCGTGCGAGGAGATCTTTGGACCAGTGGCGATGCTGTTTCGTGCGGCGAACATCGATGAAGCGATCGAGATCGCGAATGCGACCACGTTTGGTCTCGGCTCAGCGGCATGGACCAACGACGCCGGCGAACAAACTCAATTCATCGACGAGCTCGAGGCCGGTTCCGTGTTCATCAACGGCATGGTCGCGTCCGATCCGCGGCTGCCCTTCGGCGGCGTGAAGCATTCCGGTTACGGCCGCGAACTCGCGGAGTTTGGCATCCGCGAATTCGTTAATATCAAGACCGTTTGGATTGGTGGAACCGCGGATCACACAGAAAAGACGGACAATACCGAATGAAGAGAGTCGGCGCAGATGCGCAGTAATCCTTGAGGTGTCTCACTCGAGTGCACCGCTCCGGATTCCGCCCAGCGGAAGATCGTGCGGGAGTTTACGTGGCTCAGGATCGCCGCATCGTCAACGTTCAACATCTCGACCTGACGCGAGCAGGCATTACACCAGGCAGTTCTTCTATGCCGTTTGACTACTACCCACCTGTCTGTTTCGACCGTGATTTCGGTTCGTGTCCTCATGAGTTTGTCTCTTTAAGTCGAAGACGTTCTTGACAACGTTCAGCAGCACACGAAAAAACACGCGTGGCTGAAAGAGTGCGCTCGGCGGTACCAGCATGTTGAAAGCCAACAGCAAAACTTTGCGAACGGGAACGGAGTGCGTCGCGAGTTGCACCACGTGGTCCATGTAACGGTGCATGAACCTGGTCATCAGACTGGGAGCGCCGCCAACTGTTTCGCGATAGCGATAATCTTCACCAGTCGCCAACAACCAGGGCGCGGCGTTAATTTTTGCGAGTCGTTTTTGAAAACGTCGCGATAGTTGACTCGAGTTTCCGTTTGCTTCGCGTAAACACTGCCTCAGCGCCATCGCGCCAAGCGCGGCGGTCGTCATTCCCTGCCCGTAGACGGGATTGAACGCACAAACAGCATCGCCAAGCAGCAGGAAGTTCTCGGGTAATCCTGGCGCGCGCTCGTAACGACGCAAACGGTTCTGCGTCGCGCGATGCGTCTTGATCGGGGTGAGTGGTTCAGCAATACGAATTGCATCGAAGATAATTGATTCACGAAGACTGCGCGCAAACTCCAGGAATCCAGACTCGTCATCGGGCGGGGTGTTACCGGCACGACCAAGCAAGGTCACTAGCCAGCGGTTGTCTTCGACTTTGAAAAGGATCGCGCCGCGTTTTTGATCGGGTGGCGCAGCTTGCACGTAGGCGCAATGCCAGTCGCCCGCAAAGTTCTCGGGAATGCGGTACAACCGGCTCGCATAAGCAAGGTGCGCATCAATTACGATTTCCTCCGGCGGTTTGTAGCCCAGATCTTCGAGCCAGCGCGGCGCGCGCGATGCCCGGCCGGTCGCATCAAGCACCAAATCGGCGTGCAACTCTCTGGCAACCCGGCGATCGGTTTCCGCAGCGCGCGGGCAGATCAGCACGCCGCCGAGACGATTCGTTTTTGAATCCGGAATCAGACGCACGACGTCAGTGTTGTCGAGCAGCTTGACGCGTGGATTTTCAGCGAGCCGGCGACGAACGTGCAGATCGAGCAACGGCCGGGTGAAAGCCAGCACCATCAACTCAGATGGAAACCTGACTCCCCAACCCGCGGGTGTGAACCACGCGATCTCATTGGCAATGTCCACTACCGGCGCGCCCGCCGCAATCATTTCGTCCTGCACGCCGGGAAACAGTTCTTCGAGGATCTGGCGGCCTCGCACGAGTAGCCCGTGGACGTGATTAGCCTGCGGAATGCCTTTACGCGTCGCGGTTGTTTCGGGATAAGCATCACGCTCGATCAAGGTCACGCGCTCAAAGTGATCCGACAACACTCGCGCTGCCAACAGGCCGGCGAGACTTCCTCCAAGCACCACGGCGTGGCGGCCCTGATCCTGACCGTCACTTTCAACCCGTTCGTTCTCTCTTGTCTTCATGCAACTCCTCCTAAATAATCTCGGTTAAGTTGTCGGGTGCTGTGAGTGTGTGGAAGATATGGGTCGCGAAGGGTCCTCGTATTTAGAGAGTCCTGAATTGCTTGTGAGATTGTTTTCAAAAACTTCTGAAAGCGACGATGAATCGACCGGTGAGGCATTTCTATCTATTTGACGGTTTTCGAGTTGACGTGAGCGAACGCCTGCTCTTCAAGGAGAATCGCGAGGTGCCGCTGACGCCCAAAGTGTTCGACACTTTGCTGGTGCTGCTCGAAAACTCGAGCCATGTGCTGACCAAGAAAGAGCTGATGGAGCAGGTTTGGCCGGATAGTTTTGTCGAGGAAAACAACCTTGCGCAGAACATCTCGATACTGCGGAAAGCGCTCGGCGAAAGTAAGGAAGGCGAGCATTACATTCAAACCGTGCCGAAGCGCGGCTATCGCTTCGTGGCCGACGTCACATCAACGGGCGATGACGAGGAGACTATGATCGTGCGTGAACGAACCCGCGCGCGAATTGTCGTCGAGCGGTCGGATGATGACGTGCTGCCGGGTGCGCGCGTAATCGACCTCGCGCCGGGCGAAGTCGTTCATCAACTGGAATCGCCTTTGCAGCGACCACCGGAAACGATGTACGCGCGCAGCGGCGACGTGAACATCGCGTACCAGGTGATCGGCGACGCGCCACTCGATCTCGTGTTCGTGATGGGTTGGGTCTCGCACCTGGAATACTTCTGGCGCGAACCGAGTTTCGCGCGTTTCCTGCTGCGACTGGCGTCGTTTTCTCGTCTGATACTTTTCGACAAACGCGGCACTGGTCTTTCCGACCACGTGCCGATCAATCAATTGCCGACACTCGAACAGCGCATGGACGACGTGCGCGCCGTGATGGACGCGGTGGGTTCCGAACGCGCCGCGCTCTGTGGTGTTTCTGAAGGTGGTCCAATGTGCAGCCTGTTCGCGGCCACGTATCCGGAAAAGACCCTGGCGCTCGTGATGATCGGCACTTACGCAAAGCGCATTCGCGACGCGGAGTATCCGTGGGGACCGACGGCCGAACAGCGCGAACAGTTCTTCGAAGTGATGCGGAAGCAATGGGGTGGACCAATCGGGATCGAGGAGCGCGCGCCGAGTGTCGCTCACGATCCGCAATTTCGTGATTGGTGGGCCACGTACTTGCGCATGGGTGCGAGTCCGGGCGCGGCAGTTGCGCTGACCCAGATGAATGCCGAGATCGACGTGCGAAATGTGTTACCGTCGATACGCGTGCCATCGCTCGTTATTCATCGCAGTGAAGATCAGTGTTTGAAAGTCGAAGAGGGACGGTTTGTAGCCGATCGGATCCCGGGGGCAAAGTTTGTTGAGCTGCCCGGCGACGACCACCTGCCGTTTGTCGGCGATCAGGATGCGATACTCGATGAGGTGGAAGAGTTCCTGACGGGCGTGCGTCATCACAGCGAACCTGACACGGTGCTGGCGACGGTGATGGTGGCGCGCCTGGTTGGAATCAAAGAGAGCACGGATGATTGGTGGCGGCGTTTGCATGCGCATGTCACGAAAGAGATCGAGTGGTTTCGTGGTCGCGAGATCGATGTGGTTGACGATCGTCTACTCGCCATCTTCGATGGACCAGCGCGCGCAATTCGCTGTGCTGCCGCGATCACCGAGTACACGTTGCGGCTGGGTGTTGAGACGCGCACCGGGCTGCACACGGGCGAGTGCGAAATGATCGATGGCAAAGTTGCGGGCGTGGCGGCGCAGATGGGAAGGTGCGTAGCGTTTGAAGCCGCGGTCGGCGAAGTGCTGGTCTCGAGCACGGTGAAGGATCTGGTAGCGGGTTCGGGAATCAGTTTTGATGATCGCGGTGTTCACGTGCTTCCCGGTTGTGGCGAGTGGCGGCTGTTTGCCGTACAGAAAGGCGGATGATGGTGAGCTTACCGGGCAGCGGCTCGCAACGAAATGCGGAGCGACACGGATTTAGAATTGCGTACACGAGAACCAAATGGGGGTTGGACCATGCAGGAGTTTGAAAAGCTCGGCGTTTTCTATCTTGGTCGACTGAAAACCAGCGACGACCTGCTGCTTTACGACTCGAAGGATCTTGTCACTCACGCCGTCTGCGTCGGCATGACCGGCAGCGGCAAGACGGGACTTTGCATCACCCTTCTCGAAGAAGCCGCAATCGACAACATTCCCGCAATCGTCATCGATCCCAAGGGCGACCTGTCGAACCTGTTGTTGACGTTTCCGAATCTCGCGCCGGAAGACTTCGCGCCGTGGGTCAACGAAGGCGATCCGGCTGAAGTCGCAAAACTCTGGCAGGAAGGTCTCGCGAAGTGGGGCGAGGATGGCGCACGCATCAAACGCCTGCGCGACGCCGCCGACTTTCGCATCTACACACCCGGCAGCAACGCCGGTCTGCCCGTTTCGATTCTGAAATCGTTTGTTGCCCCGCCCGAATCAATCCGGCAGGACAACGAAGCACTCGCCGAGCGTATTAACACGACGGTCACGAGCCTGCTCGGCCTCGTCGGCGTCGCCGCCGATCCGGTGCGCAGCCGCGAACACATCCTGCTCTCGAATATTCTTCAGCAGGAGTGGTCCAACGGCAGAGATCTCGACATTGCCGGGCTGATTCAAAAAGTGCAGTCGCCGTCGCTCACGAAAATCGGCGTGATGGATCTCGACTCGTTCTTCCCGCCGGACGATCGTTTTCAGCTCGCGATGACGCTTAACAACCTCGTCGCCTCGCCGAGTTTCGCAAGCTGGGTCGAAGGCGAGCCGCTGGACGTGCAACAGTTTCTTTACACGGAAAGCGGGAAGCCGCGACTCTCGATCTTTTCGATCGCGCACCTCGCCGATGCGGAGCGAATGTTCTTTGTCTCGCTGCTGCTGAACCAGGTTTTGGGCTGGATGAGGACTCAGTCGGGAACGACGAGCCTGCGCGCGATCCTCTACATGGACGAGATCTTCGGCTACTTTCCTCCAGTCGCGAATCCGCCCTCAAAGTTGCCGCTGCTGACGTTACTGAAACAAGCGCGCGCTTTTGGTCTCGGCGTGGTGCTGGCGACGCAAAATCCGGTGGACCTTGATTACAAAGGTCTCGCGAATGCGGGCACATGGTTTATCGGGCGCCTCCAAACCGAGCGCGATAAGGCGCGCATGTTGGAAGGGCTCGAAGGAATCGCGACGAGCACGGGACAGAAGTTTGACAAGCAGCAGATGGAGCAACTACTCGCGGGTCTCGACAACCGGATCTTTCTCATGAACAACGTACACGAGGACGCACCGGAGTTGTTTGAGACGCGTTGGGCCATGTCGTACTTGCGTGGACCACTCACACGCACGCAGATCAAAGTGTTGATGGATCCGTTGAAAGGCGCCACTCCGAGTGCTCCGATAATTGCACCTGCTCCTGTGCCGGCCACCGCACCCGCCGCTACGCCGGCACAAACCGGGAAGCCGTTGCTGCCGCCGGAGATTACGCAGTACTACATTCCGGTTCGATCTTCGGGCGACGCTGTCACCTTGACTTATAGCCCGATGCTGCTCGGCGCGAACGAGATTCATTACAGCAGCTCGAAGACCGTAGACGTAACACAGCAACTGACACTGCTGGCTCCGATCGGCGATGGACCAGTCAGTCTCGACTGGAGTCAGGCCACGCCGTTGGATCTTCCCATCGGAGATCTGGAATCGGAGCCACAGGCGAACGCGCAGTTCGCCGAAGTGCCGGCCGCGGCGACAAAGGCGAAGAGTTATGCTGCGTGGCAAAAGGATCTGGCGGGCTGGGTTTATCGAAATCAACGACTCGAACTGCTCGAGAGTCCTACCTTGAACGTTGTGTCGAATCCCGGCGAGAGTGAACGCGATTTCCGCGTGCGGTTGCAACAGCTTGCCCGCGAAGAACGTGACGATGCCGTTGAGAAATTGCGACGCAAGTACGCGCCGAAGTTCGCGCAGCTCGAGGAACGAAAGCGGCGTGCGGAACAAGCCGTCGCGCGTGAGGCGGAGCAAGCGCAGGGACAAAAAGTGCAGACCGCAATCTCGTTTGGCGCAACCTTGCTCTCGTCGTTCTTAGGTCGCAAACGAACCAGTCTTACGACGCTTGGTCGCGCCACTACAGCCGCGCGCGGTGTGAGTCGATCGATGAAAGAATCGCAGGACGTGGGTCGTGCGGAAGACAACGTGGCGGCGGTTACGCAGCAGATCGCGGATCTCGAAGCTGACTTTCAGGCCGAGACCGCCGCCCTCGAGCGCTCGTTCGATCCGCAAACCGAACCCCTCGAGAAAGTCAGCCTGAAACCGACGAAAGCCAACATCACCGTCAAACTCGTGACCCTGGCCTGGGCACCTTACTGGAACGAGGGCGGTCAAAGTAAACCGGCGTGGGAATGATGGATTGCCGATTGTAATTTCTGATCTTTTTGTGCCTTTTTGTGGCTAACTCATGAAAATACCACTCAAATACGGACTGCTCGCTACGCTCGGTTTCGCTGCCTGGGTGCTGACCGTGCACTCACTGATCCCGGATCCGAAGTCGGCTGTTCGCACTCTCGGCACTCCCATCTTTTTCAACATCTTCATCTTCGCCATAATTTATCTGGGCCTGAAGGCGTTCGAACGGGAAACGGGTGACCGGCCAACCTTTAAAGCAAGTTTGAAAACCGGTGTTGCAATCTCGTTTGTCTACGCGATCACCGTTTCGCTGTTTTTTGTCGGGCTGGTTGCAATCGGGGGAACCAAATGGCTCGCGAGTGAGCCCACGGCGGGCACCGCGCCGATGTCGCGAGTGATGATCGGAGCGTTCATCGGCCTGTTCATTGGCGCGCTCGTTTTCGGTCTAATCTATTCGACCTTGATCTCGTTCTTCCTCGCCAAGCGAAACTCGGATTTGCGCTGACCTTTACGGATTAAGGCACCAACACGACCTTACCGATATTCTTTCGCTCTTCCAGATAGCGATGCGCTTTACCGGCATCCGCAAACGCAAAAGCCTGATCGACGTGCGGACGAATCCATTCTTCCTCGACGCCACGCAGGATGTCGCGCATCCATACCGCCACCTTCTCCGGCTCGTGCCACATGTGGCCCAGGTTCAGACCAAACACACCGCGATTCTTGTTGAGTAACGGAAACGGATGAAACCACGGCGTCTGGATCGCCGCCTTCAACATCTTGAGCTTGCCGGAAAGTCCATTCGCCGAAGCAGTGGAAACACCAAACATCCCGAGGCGTCCCGTATGTCGCAACGCCGCATAACTCTTCTTCCAGTGCGCGCCGCCGATCGGATCGATAACCAGATCGACGCCACGCCCGTTGGTCAGTTTCTGTAACTCCGGCAGCCAGTCCTGCTTGCGATAGTCGATCGCATGGTCCAACCCGCGTTCAGCTAAAAACTTGTGCTTGCCCGGACTCGCGGTGCCAAAGGTCTCGACGCCGATCTGCTTCGCGATATCGAGCGCCGCGAGTCCAACGCCACCGCCAGCATTGTGAATCAACACCGACTCCCCGGCATGCAGCGAACCCATCACGACGAGCAGCGCATACGCCGTCAGGTAGTTCACCGGAATCGCCGCCGCTTGTTCGAACGTCAACTGGTCGGGCTTCTCAAACATCTGCGTGGCTTTCACCGCGACCAGCTCCGATTGCCCGCCAAAGCGTGTCATGGCCACCACCGATTTGCCGACAAACGAACTGTTCACATCTTTCGCCGCCGACTCGACCACGCCACTAACCTCGTAGCCCATCACGCAAGGCTTGGGCGGCGAGTCGGGATACAAACCCTGACGCGCGAGAATGTCGGCGAAGTTCAAACCCGCGGCACGCACACGTATGATCACCTCGCCTTCACCGGGCGTTGGATCAGGCTTCTCCTGGACCTTGAGCACGTCAATGTCGCCCGTGCCAGTCGTTACTATTTGTCGCATAAACTAATATTAGCCTAATCTGTCTCGAAACATATGAGATTACCGATATCCCTGACGCTCGGCCTGCTACTCGCACTCAACGCTTGTGTCCGGAACCCGCAGCCACAGCAAAAACAACTAACGCTCGCCGTCGTTTCGGGAGTCGAAGGCGAAGCCCTCAAACAGGCGGCCCACGATTACGAGGCCCAGACCAACGTCCATATCGAGATCGCTCAGCTTCCTTATGCAAATCTTTTTGAGAAAGAATTGATAGATCTTAAATCGCGGACCGGCGCTTACGATCTGATCATGCTCGACGATCCGTGGTTCCCGCGCTTTGCAAGCGAGCAACTGCTGACCGACCTGACGCCCTTCCTGCAGCAGCGCGGGCAGTCTGGTCCAGACACTGATTTCGTCGCGACTTCGATCGCGCTTTGCCGTCATCCCTATCAAACCGGCTCACTTTACGCGTTTCCCTACGTCGGCAATTCACAATTATTTTTTTATCGCAAAGATCTTTTTGAGAAGTACTCGTTGAAAGCGCCGGCCACGTGGGACGAAGTGCTGGCGGCCGCGAAAACAATCCAGGAGAAAGAAAGCGCAGGCGCGAACGGCGCGCAGACCTACGGTTACGTTATGCGCGCGGAACAAGGAAACGCAGCCGTGGCTGACTTCATGCCGATCTTCTGGGCCTTCGGAGGCGAGATGTTCGATGCCGGTGGAAAGCCGTCCGTCAACACTCCCGAAGGTATCGCGGCGCTGCAATTCATGCTGGAGCTCGGAAAGTATTCACCGCCCGGTTACGTGAGTTTCAACGCCAGCGACGTCGGTGCACACCTGTTGCAAGGCACAGCCGCGATGTCGATCAACTGGCCCGCCTGGATCAGTTCGTTCAGCGATCCGGCGAAGTCGAAAGTGATCGGGAAGATTGAGTTTACGACGTTGCCGAGCGGACAAAAACAAGGTCAGGCGGAGATTGGCAACTGGCTGATCGCGATTCCGCGCGACTCGCGAAACGCGCCCGAGGCGCTGGACTTTTTAATCTGGGCCACGAGCGCGCAGCAGATGAAACAGTCGGCGCAGCGCGGCAATCCACCGACGCGCAAATCGCTCTTTAACGATGCCGAGTTGATGGCGAAGAATCCGGCTTACCCGGCGCAGTTACGTTCACTGGAAAGCTCACGGCCGCGCCCGCGCACGCCATACTGGAATGAAATCGAAAACGCTTTTGGCATCTTTCTTTCCAAGGCCAACAGCGGCGACTTGTCTCCCGCGGACGCAATGAATCAGGCGAATGCCGAAATCGAGAAGATTCTTCAGCGCGCAAAATAGACGCGCGTGGCTGTTGCCCGCGCTCTTCCTCGCCCCGGCTCTCGCGGTGCTGCTCTCCCTTTCGATCTACCCGCTCATATATTCGATCACGATCAGTTTGCAACAGGAAACGTCGGGCGGCGTTGTCTGGAGTTTCGGAAACTTCACGCGTCTCGTTTCCGATAACTTCTTCCTCACCGCGATGGCCCATACGTTTGCCTACGCGGCGGCGGCGTTGAGTTGCGAGTTCCTGCTTGGGCTGGGTCTCGCGCTTTTACTGAATGCACGAATGCAGGGACGGGGATTGTTTCGCGCGAGTCTGCTCGTGCCGATGATGTTGCCGAGCGTGGTCGTCGGCGTTGTTTGGCGTCTGATGCTCAATCCGGACTTCGGCGCGATCAATGGAACGTTGCGGCGGTTTGGTCTCAACACTGAGAGTCTGACGTGGACGGCGTCGCCGAAACTGGCGCTGCTCTCGGTTATCGCAGTCGACGTTTGGCAGTGGACACCGTTTGTGTTTCTCGTGCTGCTGGCGGGATTGCAGGCGATCCCGGAGGAACCTTACGAAGCAGCGCTGATCGATGGTTCGAGTCGTTGGCAAACGTTTTGGCACGTGACGTTGCCGTTGCTTAAACCGGCGATCCTCATCGTGCTGTTGCTGCGCACGATGGATCTGTTGCGCGTGTTCGATCAGATTTTCATTCTTACGGAAGGTGGGCCAGGCTTCGCGACGGAGACAATCAGTCTTTACATCTACCGCACCGCGTTTCGCTTTTTCGAT
>Ga0070699_100001464_pt1 | contig 21616 bp, 20 predicted proteins | sample KBSK1503metaG_FD_65473 | JGI IMG/M metagenome (GOLD analysis project Ga0070699, IMG submission 65473) | Corn, switchgrass and miscanthus rhizosphere microbial communities from Kellogg Biological Station, Michigan, USA - KBS K1-50-3 metaG | ecosystem: Host-associated > Plants > Roots >...
CCGTCTTGTGTACTCGCACCGCTGCGACCATTGCTGTCACTCCCTGCTCGACTTGCACGCGCCGCGAACCGGCCCGGCGGCGGCAATGTCTCTCAGCGGAGCCTGTGGATCAAGCCGTCAGGTGCGCGGCGGACGCCGCCGGTTGCGCTTTGCCATGACATTGAATGCCTCGACCGCGCCGGCAAACGCCATGGCGAAATAGATATATCCGCGCGGAATATGGAACTCGAAACCATCGGCCACCAGCGCAACCCCGATCAGCACAAGAAAGGCGAGCGCCAGCATCTTGGTGGTAGGATGCTCCGCGATAAACGCGCCGACCGGCGCGGCCGCCGCATACATCACGATCATGGCGATGACCACGGCGGCGATCATCACCTCCAGGTGCTCCGCCATCCCGATCGCCGTGATGATTGAATCGAGCGAGAATACCAGATCGATGGCAACGAGCTGAACCACGATCCAAGCAAATGCTTGCTTGCTCGAGGCCACCTCGGCGCCGCTTTCGCGCGCCTCCACCTCGCTGTGGATTTCATACGTCGCCTTGGCGATGAGGAACAGGCCGCCGCCGATCAGGATGATGTCGCGCCAGGATACTCCCATGCGGAAAACGGTAAACAGCGGCGCGGTGAGGCCCATCAGCCAAGTGAGCCCGGCGAGCATGATCACGCGGAAGATGAATGCCAGCGACAGGCCCACTTGGCGGGCGCGGCGTGCCTTGTCCGCCTCAAGCCGTGCGGTCAAGACCGAGATGAACACGAGGTTGTCGATTCCGAGGACGATCTCGAGCGCGGTCAGCGTGACGAGCGCGGCCCACGCATTTGGGTCGGTCAGCAGCGATAGCACGTTCATTCAGCGTTTCTCGCTCAGCCCGACGCCGAGGAAATATAGGGCGATCGCCACCAGGCCGCCTGCGACCCAGGGTCCCGGGGCGAGATCGCGCAGCACGGCGACCAGCGCGAGCAGGGACCACAAGATCAAAGCGGCGATGTTCAGAGCCCGCAGCCGCGCAACTCGCAAGGGGTGCAGGAATTTGAACGGCACGAAGGTCAGCGCCGCGAGCGCGACGACGATGGCGGCGGCGAGCGATGGCATGGGCCTGAGCAGGAAAAGATAGAAGGCCGCCGCGTTCCAGAGCGCCGGAAAACCGCGAAAGAAGTTGTCCGTGGTCTTCATCTCCCGGTCGGCGAAATAGAGCGCGCCCGTGACGACGATAACGATGCCCGCCGGCATCGCCAACGCTTGTGGCAATAGCCCGCCGGCGGCAATCGCGTAGGCCGGAACGAACACATAGGTGACGAAATCAACGACGAGATCGAGCACATCGCCCGACCAGCGCGGGAGCACCTCCGCAACCTTGAGCCAACGCGCAATGGTGCCGTCGACCCCGTCGACGATAAGCGCAATGCCGAGGCACAGAAACATCGCCGCCCATTGACCGCGCACCGCGTAGACCAGCGCGGCGAGCGCGAGCGCCGCGCCTGCGGCGGTGAAAACGTGCACCGCGAACGCGCGGGCGCGGATGAACATGCCATCCTCGATCGTCACGCGCGGGTCTTGACCCGCGCAACCATCATACGGTCTTGCTATCCGTTGTCATGCCCCGCCAGCGGGCTGCGAGCACGGACCGTCCGCCCTGACTTTGGCGGGAGATGCTGCGGGGATGACGACGATTGGCGGGTGGGCGGCGGCATGGACCATTTGGCGTCGGAAGTGGCGATCGTCGGCGCCGGCCCGGCCGGCCTGACCGCGGCGATCGCGCTCGCGTCGGCCGGCGTCGAAACTGCGCTGGTCGCCAGACTACCGACTGCGTCAGATGCGCGCACCAGCGCCTTGCTCGAAGGGTCGGTCAAGGCGCTCGACGCGCTGGGTGTGTGGCAGCGCTGCCGGGAGCATGCCGCGCCCCTGCGGGTGATGCGTATCGTCGACGACACGCCGCGGCTGATGCGGGCCCCCGAGGTTTGCTTTGTCGCGAGCGAGATTCAGCTCGACGCTTTTGGTTACAACATCGAGAATCGGTTTCTCGTCGCCGCGCTCGAAGCGCGTGCCCGCGAACTTGCTGCGCTTACGCGCATCGAAGACGAAGCCGTCGCGGTCGAGATCGCCGATGAGCAAGTCACGGTCCGCTGCAGCGGTGGCGCCGCGCTGTCGGCGCGTTTGGCAGTCGGCGCCGAGGGACGGCGCTCGTTGTGTCGGACCGCCGCCGGCATCGACATGCGTGGCCGCAGCTACGCGCAGACCGCACTTGCATTCAACCTCGGTCATAGCCGCCCCCACCACGACACGTCGACCGAATTCCACACCGAGGCTGGTCCGTTCACGCTGGTGCCGCTGCCGCGACGACGTTCGAGCCTGGTCTTCGTGGTCGATCCGGCCGAGGTCGCCAAGCTCTCGATGCTCTCCGACGCGCAGATGGCGGCCGAGGTCGAGCGCCGCTCGCATTCGATCCTGGGCAAGATCGAAGTCGAGGCGCCGCGCGGCGTTTTCCCGCTAACGGTCGAGACCGCCGCCCGTTTCGGCGTCGGGCGGGTGGCGCTCATCGGGGAAGCCGCGCACGTCCTTGCGCCGATCGGCGCGCAGGGTCTCAATCTCGGTCTGCGCGACGCTGCGACCATCGGCGAACTCGTCGTCGTCGCCCATCGGGACGGGCACGATGTCGGGGAGTTGACCGACCGTTACGATCGCATGCGCCGCGCCGACGCGACAAGCCGCATGCTGGCGGTTGATCTCCTCAACCGCAGCCTGCTCTCGGATTTCCTGCCACTGCAGAGCGCGCGCGCGGCCGGCTTGTTTCTGATGGACCGTATCGGTCCGCTGCGTCGGGCGATCATGCGCGAGGGTGTCTCGCCGTGGGCCTCCCAGCCGCGGCTCATGCGCGGAGAGGCGCTATAGGGCTACAATCTCTGCGCGGGCTCGATCCCGAACAGCGCTTGCCCTGCCGACTCGAAATTCGACAGATGCGCCTGCCCCTGCGCCAGCAAAGTGTGCAGATCGCGGAACCGGCGCTCGAAAGCACTGCCTTCGAAAATCGCGGTAGTGCCGGCGGCGCGGTAGGCGAAATCGACCACCTTGCGGGCCGCTTCCATCGCGCCGGTGATGGCGACGCGCAGGCGCGCACGCTGCTCGAGCGAAAGAGCGCCGGACGCCGCGGACGTTGCCCAACTCTCGCGCAGCATCTGCAGGAGAAATGCTCGCGCCGATCCCAGCTGTCCGTACGCCCGCGCGACGCGCGATTGGATCACCGCGTTGTCGCGCAGCACGGCGGTCGAGCCCAGGCCCCCGCCGGAGGTCTTGGTCTGCGCGAGCTGCATGAAGGCGGCAAGGCACGAACCAGCGATGCCGAGTGCCACGCCGGAAAAGCCCACGCCATAGAGGGTGAGCAGCGGAATGTTGTAGAGCGGGCCGCTCTCGCGGCGGTCGGGGACAGAGTCGCGCCAGGTGGTGTATTCCTCCCGCACGAACAAATCGACGACCTTGTAGTCGTTGCTGGCCGTGCCGCGCAGGCCCATGACGTGCCAGGTGTCCGTGATGTTCGCCTGCTCGCGGCGGAACAGCATGGTGCGGTTGACCGGATTGCCGCTTGCATCTCGGCGCGGCTTATCGGCGGTTTCAAAAACCATCGAATGCCCGCCCATCCAGGTGGCATTGGCGCTGCCGCTCGCAAATCGCCATTTGCCGGTGACGCGGTAGCCGCCGTCGACGATAATGGCCTTGGCAACACCCGCGGGCGGCCCCCACGCGACCAGCGCGTCGGGTGCCCCAAAGACCTCGCGTGCAATTTTCCGGTCGAGAAATCCGGCCGCGTGCGAGCTCGCAACTGCCTGTGCAAGACACCAGGCCGGACTCGCATCGGCCGCCGCGACCGCCTCGACGACTTGATTGAAGGTGACGAGATCGACGGCGGCGCCGCCGAGCGAAACCGGCAGCAGCATGTGGAACAGGCCGCAAGCGTGCATCGCTGACAAAACATCGGCAGGAATCTTCCGTTCCTTCTCGGTGCGGCCGGCAGCGGCCTCGATCATCGGCGCAAGGGCGCGAGCCCGCGCAACCCAATCCTGACTGTCCTTGGTCAGCAACGGTCACCCCCAGATGTCTTCACGTCTCTAGCACAGGGGAAGCCGCCTGTCGGCTCGCGCTAGCGTCTAGCCTTTCCCTCAACTAGCATCGCGGCCGCTCCTTGAAGCGGAGCGGGTCGTGCATGCGCGGGGGAAATCGCCGATGCGACGGATCAAGGTCGGTCTGGTGGCACTCGCCGCGCTTACCGTCCTCCTTCCAACCGAGGCGAGCCGCGCGCAGGACGCCTATCCCACGCGGCTGGTACGGATCGTCGTCCCCTACCCTGCGGGTGGCGGCACCGACACGCTAGCGCGCCTGCTCGCCGATCAACTCAGCCGCAAATGGGGTCAACCGGCGATCGTGGAGAATATCGGCGGCGCGGCGGGCAATATCGGTTCCGCCGAGGTCGCGCGCGCGACCCCTGATGGCTACACGCTGCTCCTGGCCTCGCCCGGCCCGATCGCGACCAACGCCTTTCTCTACAAGGAGATGGGCTATGACCCGGCGCGTTGGGTTCCGATCGCCCTGCTGGCAACGGGTCCTTACGTGCTCGTGCTGCGGAAGAACTTCGAGGCTTCGAAGGTTGCGGACCTGATCGCGCGTGCCAAGGCCAATCCGGGCAAGATCACGTTGGCGACACCGGGCGCTGGCTCGGTCGGGCACCTGGCGACGGTCCAGCTCGAAATGCTCGCCGGCATCACGACGGCGCAGATCCCCTATCGCGGGTTGAGCCACGCCCTCAACGACCTCATCGCCGGACACGTGGACATGATGTTCGACACGCCGACGACTTCGCTTGCGCTGCATCGCGATGGCAAGGTCAAGATCGTGGCGGTCGGCACGGCGGAGCGCGTGCGGGAATTGCCGGAGGTTCCCACCGTTGCCGAGTCGGGTTTGCCGGGCTACCGGGCCGTCACCTGGTACGCGATGGTGGCGCCGCCGCAGACGCCCGCGGCCTTGGCCGACAAGATCAATCGCGATGTGGTCGAGATCCTCGCCCGACTGGACGTGGGCGAAAAGACGCGCGGAATTCAGATGGAGCCGGTCACCAAAAGCCGCGGGGAGACAGCCCAATTCTTCGTCGAGGAGGCGCAGCTCTGGGGCAAAGTGATCAGGCAAGCCAATGTTCCACTGCAATAGCGCTGATCGAAAGTCACGAGACGGCTGCATCCGGGATCGTCTGCACTTTCCACGGTTAGCCCCGAGGGAGAGCCACGCCGGGGAGCAGCGATGCCCGATTGACGAAGTCGAGTAGGCCGATGCTGCCCTTGTGCTCGTCAACGCCCTTGCCGTTGCCTGTAAAAGCGGCTTGGCGAGGCCTGGGCGTTCCTCATACGGTAGCCACGAAGACTCCTGTTTGGGACGAGGATTCGGGCGGATGAAGCTCCCGCGCAACTTCTTCAAGCCGCTGGCGATCGGCGCGCCGGCACCGCTGCGCGAGCTCCCGGTGAAGCTCGAACGCATGATCCATTTCGTGCCGCCGCACATCGAGAAGCTGCGTGCCAAAGTGCCGGAGCTGATCGCCGAGATCGATGTGGTGCTCGGCAACCTCGAGGACGCGATTCCGGCTGATGCCAAGCAGGCGGCGCGCGCGGGCTTCATCGCTATGGCAAAAGCCAACGACTTCGGCACAACTGGCCTGTGGACACGCATCAACGCGCTCAACTCGCCTTGGATGCTCGATGACGTCGTCGAGATCGTTGGCGCAGTGGGAGAGAAGCTCGACGTGGTCATGCTGCCCAAGGTCGAAGGACCGTGGGATATCCACTATCTCGACCAGCTCCTCGCTCAGCTGGAAGCAAAATATTCGGTCAAGAAGCCGATCCTCATCCATGCCATCCTGGAGACCGCCGAGGGCGTCGACAACGTCGCCGATATCGCGGTAGCGTCGCCGCGCATGCACGGCATCAGCCTCGGTCCCGCCGATCTTGCCGCCTCACGTGCGATGAAGACGACGCGCGTCGGCGGCGGACATCCGCAATACAAGGTTCTCGCCGACGCCACCGCCGACGGCGGACCGCGCGCGGCGTTTCAGCAGGACCTCTGGCACTACACGTTGGCCAAGATGGTCGACGCCTGCGCCGCGGCGGGCATCAAGCCGTTCTACGGCCCATTCGGCGACTTCTCCGACGCGCAAGCCTGCGAGACGCAGTTCCGCAACGCCTTCCTGATGGGCTGCGTCGGGGCGTGGACGCTGCACCCAAGCCAGGTGCCGATCGCCAAGCGCGTATTCTCGCCCGATCCCGCCGAGGTCGCTTTTGCCAAGAAGATCATCGACGCCATGCCCGACGGCACCGGCGCGGTGATGATCGACGGCAAAATGCAGGACGATGCGACTTGGAAGCAGGCCAAGGTGGTGGTCGATCTCGCCCGCTTGGTCGCGGCCAAGGACCCGGGCGAGGCGGCACGCTACGGCTTTTGAGCCTCTGGCGCGGCTCGCAAACCTGGATTATGTCGACTTGAGCATGGGCAAGACGCGCAACGCCAAGTTCAAGATCGGTCAGGTGGTTCGCCACCGCCTGTTTCCGTTTCGCGGCGTTGTGTTCGATATCGATCCGGAATTCAATAACACCGAGGAATGGTACCAATCGATCCCCGCGGAGATTCGCCCGCGCAAGGACCAGCCGTTTTATCATCTGTTCGCGGAGAACGCGGAGAGCGAATACATCGCTTATGTTTCCGAGCAGAACCTGCTGCCCGATACGTCCGGCGAGCCGGTGCGCCATCCCCAGGTCGCCGAGGTGTTTGAGCAGGACGAGAAGGGCAGCTACCGGCCGCGCAATTCACTGCTGAACTGACACCTGGACGCGGTCGGGGCTGCAAGGTGTCGTCCCACCAGGGCGCGCGCGAGATTTTTCCGCAGCCGTGCGAGTACGTTGGGATTCGGTCCCGGGCACCGCTCGTGCCGCCTATTTCGGTTGCTGCTGCTCTAATTCCTTAGGATCGGTGGGCGGTCCATCATAGGCCTTGGCAAAATCGGCGAGCGGCATCGGAATGCTGATAGATTGACCCGATCCATTGATGCCTTGCACGTGCATACTTTGACCGGTCTTCATCTTGGTAATCAGCTCAGCGCTGGCCTCGTACTCCGCCACGCAGCCGTTGGCGAGGCAGATCACGTAGGGGCCGGTGAGCGGTTGGCCATTGTCGACGATCACACGAGTGCCGGCCTGGAGCGACATGCCAAGCGGTAACGTGACGCGCAGCTTTTTCGTTTCTCCTTCCGGCTCGACCAACACCACGACGACCACCGGCATGCCCGACTCGACGCGACCGTCCCTGCCGATAAAGCAAACCTGCTTGGCATTTGCCTCTGGACCTTTCTGGCAGACCTTGGTCCAGAATGAGTAGGTCAGCTCAGGCTGTCCGCCCTGTTTTGGTTGCGCGGTGGGATTGGGGGCAGCCTTCGGCTTAGCCTTTGGCTGTGCTTTCGGTGCGTCCTGTTGGGCAGCAGAATGAGGTGCTCCAACGATCACCATCGCGGCAAGCGCATAAGCAAGCACCCGCGCTGCAAATGCGACTCGATATTTCATTGGACTGCCCCCGTTTATCGTGACGGGTGACGCCGACGTAGACGATACGACATGCTGACTGCTCACAGCAAAGAGGCGCGCCCAAGGCGCGCCTCGATATCTTCCAATCTATCCTCCGGCCTTACCTTGTGGGCGCTGCCTGGGGTGCCGTGGGTGCCACCTGCTGCTGGCTTTCGAGCTTCTTGCGTGCCTCCTCGGCTCGCTTCTGCAGCTCCTCCTGCAATTGCTTCTGCTGCTCCTCGAACTTCTTGGGATCGGTGGGTGGACCGTCATAGGCCTTGGCAAAATCCGTGAGCGGAACCACGAGACTGATGGCTTGACCGGCGCCATTGATCCCTTGAATGACGAGCCCCTGCCCTTTTTTCAGCTTGCCGATGAGTTCGCCGCTCGCTTCGTAGTCGGCCATGCAACCGTTGTTGAAGCAGATGACGTAAGGCCCGGTCATGGGCTGGCCGTTGTCGACGATCACCCGAGTGCCGGGCTGGATCGACATACCCAGAGGCAAGGTGACTCGGAGCACCTTTTTCGGCTCGTTTTCCGGTTCGATCAGCACGGCCGCGACCACCGGCATACCCGATTCGACGCGGCCGTCCTTGCCGGTGAAGCAGACCTGCTTGGCATTCGCCTCTTGGCCTTTCAGGCAGAACTTGGTCCAAGGCGAAAAGACGAGCTGCGGCTGCTCGGGCTGTGCTTGCGGCTGCTGCGCATGCGGGACGGGAGCCTCGGCCGGCTTCTGTGCGGGCGCCGCCTTGGGCGCCGCCTTGGGAGCGGCTTTGGGTGCCGCGGGCGCCGGAGTTGCCGGCGGAGCTTGACCGAAGGCCGCGGAGCCGATCAATGCGGTGAGCATGGTCGTTGCCGCCGCGACGGCGAACGCGCATGCGGCCGGCCGGGCCGGCGCAGAAACCAACCGATGATCCATCGACAGATCCTCTTACTGACCGTTCTCCCAGCGCCCCGCGCCGGAACGGCTGCCCCATATTTAAGGCTGTGTCGGCACCAAATGCGGCGAGAGCGTGACGACAGCTAGCGGCGTGATAGCCCATTTCAACCGTCCGATAAAGCCATAACGTCGCCGCGTTATGATACGAAAGATCGCGATAACGGTCGCGACTGGCTTCAAATCCAAGCCAGGCTGCCCCAGCTTGACCTATTTGGTGGAAATACTTGCCGAAATCTCCGAGTCGCATTGCCGCCGTGAGCTTGCATCTTTTCGTCGATCTCATCCGCCCGCGCGGGCCGCGAGGCTGTGGCGCGGCTTGCGGCACCTTGCTCATCGGCCTCGCCGTTTGCGGCGCCGCGGGTGCGCTGCGAGGGGCGCACGCCGCCGAGCCCAGGCACGCCATTGCGATGCATGGCGCGCCGGCGCTGCCCGAGGGCTTCGCGCGCTTGCCCTATGCCAACCGCGCCGCACCCAAGGGCGGTCGCCTGGTACAAGGCGTGCTCGGCACCTTCGACAGCCTCAATCCCCTCATCGTAAAGGGCATCGCGCCGCCGTCGATCCGCGGTTACGTGGTCGAGAGCCTGATGGCTCGCGGCTATGACGAGCCATTTACGCTTTATGGGTTGATCGCGCGTTCGGTCGAGACCGACGCCCAGCGCAGCTACGTCACTTTCCACCTCGACCCCGCCGCGAAGTTCTCCGACGGCAAACCGGTCACCGCCGAGGACGTCATCTTCTCCTGGCAACTTCTGCGCGATAAAGGCCGGCCAAATCATCGCACCTATTACGCCAAGGTCGCCAAGGCCGAGGCGATCGGCGAGCAGGCGGTGCGCTTCGATCTCTCCGGCAGCGACGACCGCGAGCTTGCGCTCATCCTCGGACTGATGCCGGTGCTTGCGAAGCACGCCGTCAAGCCCGAGACGTTCGAGGAGACTTCGTTCCAGGCGCCGCTCGGGACCGGCCCCTATGTCGTCGGCGAAGTCGACCCCGGCAAGAGCGCCACGCTTAAGCGCAATCCCGATTATTGGGGCCGCGGCCTTGCGATCAATCGCGGCCTGTGGAACTTCGACGAGGTCCGCTTCGATTACTACCGCGAGGCCAATTCGCACCTCGAAGCGTTCAAGCGCGGTCTCTACGACCTGCGCAACGAGCACGATCCGGGACGCTGGCAAACGGCCTACGATTTTGCCGCCGTGCGCGACGGCCGCGTGCTCAAGGAGGCGCTGCCGACCGGAGTGCCGAAGGCGAGCAGCTATTTCGTGTTCAACACGCGCCGGGCGGTTTTCTCCGACATTCGCGTGCGCGAGGCGATCTTGCTGCTGTTCGACTTCGAATGGATCAATCACGGCTACTTCTTCGACCTCTACCGGCGCAGCGCGAGCTATTTCGATGACTCGGAACTGTCGTCCCACCGCCGGCCGGCCGATCAGCGGGAGAGAGCGTTGCTTGCGCCGTTCACCGAGGCCGTTCGCGCCGACGTGCTCGACGGCACCTGGTCGCCGCCGGTCAGCGACGGCTCCGGCCGCGACCGCGTGACGCTCAAGCGCGCGCTCGACCTGTTCGCAGCCGCAGGCTACGAGCTGCGCGGCACCGAACTGGTCGAACGCAAGAGCGGCCGGCCACTGACGTTCGAGATGTTGGTGACCGCGCGAGACGAGGAGCGGCTTGCGCTGTTGTTCTCGCAGAGCCTGAAGCGGGCTGGGATTACGGCCCGCGTGCGTATGGTCGACGCGGTTCAATACGAAGGCCGGCGTCTCACCTACGATTTCGACATGATCGAGAACCGTTGGGACCAATCGCTGTCGCCCGGCAACGAGCAGGCCTTCTATTGGGGGTCGGCCGCCGCCGACCAACCCGGCACTCGCAATTACATGGGCGTCAAGAGTCCTGCCGTCGATGCGATGATCGCCGCGCTCCTGAAAGCGCAAGACCGCGGCGATTTCGTCGCCGCAGTGCGCGCGCTCGATCGCGTGCTCATCTCCGGCTTCTACGTCATCCCGCTATTTTATCTTCCTGCCCAGTGGGTCGCGCGTTGGACCACGATCGGGCGACCGGCGACGACCTCGCTCTACGGTTATCTTCCCGAAACCTGGTGGCGCGAGCCGAAGGCACCGTGAAACATCGCTCGCGATGACTTGGCAGCGGCCGGTTCGCGGCAGACGCATCGGGGCCGCGAAGTGTCGGATTTTGTTGAGAGCCGTTAACGATGCCGGCCGGCTGCTTTCCCACGATGTCGCGCAATGACGGGGGGTTCCTGGGAGGGCCTTGCTTCCCAAAGAACGGTCCGGGAAGCACCTGGGAAGCGCGCCGGCGCGTTTTAATGCCGGCCCCCCAGGTCCGGTAGGCCCCGGCCCGAAATAACGCACGGGCGGCCGCCCGGCGGGCGACGGCGACGCGGTCTTTTGCTGTATCATGAACCGGTATGGGCTCCGGCGGGAGGAAGGCCCATGTCCGACATGAGGCGGCGCGAGTTCATCACGCTCATCGGCAGCGCTGCGGCAGCGTGGCCGCTCGCGGCGCGCGCGCAGCAGGCGGGGAAGATGCCGCGCATCGGCATCATTGATGACTCGCCCCGGTGGAACGCCTTCCGTCACCGGTTGCGCGATCTCGGTTACCTCGAAGGCCAAAACATCGCCTTCGACTATGCGTATGGCGACGGGGTGCCGGAGCGACTCGCCGAGGCCGCGCGGACGCTTGTTCGTCGCCCGGTGGACGTTATTGCGACCTTCGCCACGCCCGCAAGCTTCGCGGCCAAGCAGGCCACCACCACGATTCCCATCGTCATGATCTCGATCGGCGATCCCGTGCGCACCGGGCTCGTGCCAAGCCTCGCTCGACCGGGAGGAAATATCACCGGCAACAGCATCATTGGTCCGGACGTCGGTACCAAGCGGCTGCAGCTTCTCAAGGAGGCTATTCCAACCGTTTCGCGCGTAGCCTTTCTTTGGAATCCGGACAACGCCTCCAATGTCCTCCAATGCAAAGAGGTACAGGCTGCGGCACCGGCGTTGGGTGTGACGGTCATCTCCGTAAGCGTGAGCCCTCGCAACGAGTTCGAGACCGCATTCGCAGCAATGATGAAGGAGCGCCCCGATGCGCTCGCGATGACCGCCGAACCCTTCCACCAGACCCATATCGCATGGATCATGGACTTCATGGCGAAGAACCGGCTGCCGGCAGTGTATCAATTGAGCGAGACCGCGCGTGCCGGGGGATTGATGTCCTATGGCGCGAGCGAGCCTGACTTGTTCCGGCGCGCGGCCGGCTACGTGCATAAGATTTTGCAAGGCACCAAGCCCACCGACCTGCCGGTCGAACAGCCGGTCAAATTCGACCTGGTCGTCAACCTCAAGACCGCCAAGGCACTCGGACTGACCGTCTCTGAATCATTCCTGCTGCGCGCCGACGAGGTGATCGAATGAAGCGACGCGAGTTCATCACGCTCATCGGCGGCGCGGTGGCGTGGCCGCTCGCGGCGCGCGCGCAGCAGCCGGCGGTACCGGTCATCGGATTCATGAGCGCGCGGTCGCCGGAGGACTCCGCACATCTCGTCGCCGCATTCCATCACGGCTTGGCTGAGGGCGGCTATGTCGAGGGCCAGAACGTCGTCATTGAGTTCCGCTGGGCGCTCGGTCAATACGACCTCCTGCCGGCGATGGCGGCAGAACTGGTGAACCGGCAGGTGAACGTGATCGCCGCGACCGGGGGCGCCGGATCCGCACTCGCGGCCAAGGCCGCGACGACGACGATTCCGATCGTCTTCTATGTAGCGATCAATCCGATCGAGTTTGGACTTGTCGCCAGCCTGGGCCGACCGGGCGGCAACGTCACGGGCGCGACCAGTTTGAGCGTGGAGGTCGGGCCGAAGCGGCTGGAGCTGCTGCACGAGCTGGTCCCCACGGCGACGATCGTTGCGCTCCTTGTCAACCCGACCAATCCCAATGCGCAGACGCTATCGAGAGACCTCGAGGTGGCGGCTCACACCTTGGGGCTGCAGCTCCATGTCCTCCACGCGAGCGGCGAGCGCGACTTCGATACGGTCTTTCAAACCCTGCTCCAACTGAAAGCGAACGCGCTTGTGATCGGCCCCGATGCCGTTTTCACTAGCCGGAACGAACAGCTTGCCGCCCTAACGATGCGCCACAGAGTGCCCACGATCTATAGTTATCGCGAGTTCGCCGCAGCTGGTGGCCTGATGAGTTAAAGCGGCGATATTACGGACTCGTACCGTGTTGTCGGCGTCTATGCCGGGCGGATTCTCAAGGGAGAGAAGCCGACCGACCTGCCGGTCCAGCAGTCAACGAAGGTCGAACTGATCATCAACCTCAAGACCGCCAAGGCGCTCGGCATCACAGTGCCGCTGCCATTGCTCGGCCGCGCCGACGAGGTGATCGAGTGAAACGACGCCAGTTCATATCGCTGCTCGGCGGGGCAGCGGCGTGGCCGCTCGCGGCGCGCGCCCAACAAGCGGCTCGAACGCGGAGAATTGGCGTTTTGTGGCACGCGGCAGGGCGCACTAACAATGCCATAAACCAGTGGAGAGCTGCCCGAATGACGGCGTGAGTCCTTCCGCTTGCTGACAACTCCGGCGCTAGTCTGCAGAGCGTGTCAATCTAGCATGTCGAAAAAGCTCGACGCGTGCTGCGACGCGGCTACTTGTTAACGACGGCCGCACCGGCCGAGCAGATTGCCTCGTCCTGCGATCCGGTACCCCCGGAACAGCCGATGGCGCCGATGATCTTACCGTCCTCGATCAGCGGGATGCCGCCCCGCGACGCGACGACGTCATCGAGGCTCAAAATGTATTTGAGGTCGAGCTTTTGCACGGCATCTTCAAAAATTTTAGTCGGACGGCGGTACTTGGCCGCAGCGCGCGCCTTGTGCTCAGCAATGGCAATTGAGGCGAGCTGCGCACCGTCCATTCGGAGGAAGGCGACAAGATTCGCGCCGGAGTCAACGACGGCGATGTTCATCGGCCAGCCCTTCTTGGTTGCTTCCGCGGCTGCGGCCTCGATCAGGGACTGGGCACGTTGCGCCCCGATTGGTGTTCCGTAGGCGTTGCTGAAGGGCATTTTCTCAGGAATGGCGTCGAGATTGGGCGGCGCGGCTGGCTGGGCACGTAGCTCAGTGCCGACCAGTACCGCCGCGCCGATCAGCAAGGACGTCAAAATCTCCCTTAGCATGTATCTCCTCCCAATTGTTGTCGGCCGAACACCGGCGCTACGCGAGAGTCTCCAGCTCGCACCTCTCCCTCGTGACCTTATAGAGCCAGTTCCCCCGTCTCAACAGCCGCAATGCGTCATAGCGCAGCGCTTGCGCGAACACGTCGGTGTATGAGCCGCGCGACCTGAGAGAATGAAGCAAGAGCGTGCGAATCGCAGCAAGCACTGGCAAGGCGGAAGGGGGTCACGATGGTAAAAGTACCGACATGATCGACGCCATCGGCGAGATATGCCGGCGGGTAGGACGATTCAAGTACGGCTCATGGATAGAAAGATGGTTAGCAGTTTTGCGGCGCGCCGCGAGACGCCCTATGATCCTTTGTCGATAATCTTCCTTATCGACAATCACCGGCTTAGCGTCGAGCTGGCCGCGTTGGCGGGGATTGCGGCGCGCAGAACAGATGTCGGCGCGCGTTCGGGTTAAGCTAAGCAGCAAGTTGGCGAGCGCGCGATCCGCTCGCGAGCGCACCGTGTCGCGGACGAGCTAGGCACGCGGCGCCGGCTGCCGGACCTTTTCTATTTTCGCCCGGGCAAAAGGACCGATAGATAGAGAGCCTACAGTTCATTATCATCGATCCGTCGGGGCGGGCTGATCCGGGCCGGCGTAGCGCAGGATCCAAAGACCCCACTGCTTGTCAGTCACGTAGATGTAGCCGCGCGTGTCGACGAGCACGTCCTCCGTCTGGGTCACAAGGTCGCGCGGCAGTGGGCCGGCCTGTTCGCTGGGCTGCGGTGGAATGAACCAGCCGGTTTCCACCGGCAGCAACGGGTCCTTGATATCGTAGACGCGCAGCCCGGCATTGAAATAGGTCAGATAGATCAGATTGCCGGGCTTCTCGACGTCGGCAAGGTGGACCTCTTGATTGACATTATGCGGGCCAAACCGGCCGCCCTTCTCGCAGAAGTTCTTGTATGGGGCGCCCTTCGGCGGGACCGGCAGCGGAAATAGCGAGATCAGGCGCGGCCGCTCCGGGTTCCGGTTATCGATCAGTCCGGCGAAGTTGAGCGCTTCGTTGCAACGTTCCGCGATCGCCTCGGAGTTCACGTAGAGCAGATTGCGGTCCCACAGCGGCAAGGCCGAGTGCAGAGATGGCGCCCCGACCGCTACGAACGGCGGGCTGAAGGTCAGCTTGCCGATCAACTTTGGGTTGGCGACGTCGCTGATATCGAGGTTGACGGCCGCCGGGGAATAAGCCATCGCGGCCATCTTGCCGTCTGGGCTGATGCTGGCCGGTCCATGAAAGCCCTCCGGCCCTGCCCCTTTGGGCTCGCCCGCCTTCTGTCCCGGCATCCACCAGCGACCGGCTTCTCTTGGCCGTGCCGGATCGCTGATGTCCAGGATCACCAGGATGTTCGAGCTGAATCCCGGCGCGCCCGCTGATAAATAGACGTACTTGCCGCCCGGATATGAATTGCGGTGCGTCCCGCTCGCCCCCGTCTTCCAGTGCGAGAGCTGGCGGGGATTGATCGGATCACTGATGTCCCAGATGAGGACGCCTTCCTCGTTTGGCTTATTCGGATCGGCGCCCCAGGCAAGCGACGACTTCTCCAGCGCCGTGACCATGATGTTGTCGTGCAGCGTCATTTGGATGGTCCAGGTGTTTCCGGGACCTGGGACCGTTTTGACGAATTTCGGATTCCGCGGATCGGTGACATCGACGATGCTCCAGCCGTAGTGCCACAGATGCCCCATGTAGAGGTACCAAAGGCCGTTGACCTTCTTGATGGCCATCTTGAAGGCGCCCTTGCGGTTATCGAGACCGCTATATCCGATGGGCTCCATGTTGTGCGCTTCCCATCCCGGTGGGATGGAATCTGCATAGCTCCCTGTCGCCACGCCCGCCGCGGCTACGGCAACGGCGCCCATGGCAGCGCATTGGAGATATTTCATCGCGCGCATCTGATTTCCCCAGGCAGTTGATGGCGGATGCGATGATCGACCGGCATTCGCGCGGATCAAGTTTCCCCTTTTCCTGCCGCCGGTCAATGCGATCGTTTTTGACCGACTGTATGTCCTTGTGGCCTTCACCAGTTACGTGAGAGGCACTCGTCGGAGGGGCGCCGTTGTTCATCAGACAGCGATACCCTCACGGCGAGCGGACCAAGGCCGCGATTGCGGAGCGGCAGAAATTCAGCGCACTGCTGAAAATGCTCCGCGACGGCCTTGCATGAACTGGATATATTGAGGAGAGCGCCTCGCCTCGATTCAGAACATTTCAGGTTTGCCCCAAGGACTTGCGGGCCGTCCTGCGGCAGGCTGGAGGTGCGGAAGACTGAGCGCACGGGCCAGTCGGCGGCGCCAACGCATAGGGGAGGAAATCCCCGATGCTCGACAGCAAGCGGCGTGAGTTCATTGCATTGCTCGGTGGCGGCGGCCTGCTGCTCGCGGCCAAGGTGAAGCGCGCGCGCGGGCAGCAGGCGGCGATGCCGGTCGTCGGATTCGTCGATGCCGGATCGTCCGATGCGCCCCTCGCCGCCGCGTTCCGTAAAGGCCTCAACGAAGGCGGCTACGTCGAGGGCCAGAATGTAACGGTGGAGTACCATTATCTGGAGGGCCAATTCGATCGCCTGCCGTCGCTCATGGCCGACCTCGTGCGCCGTCGTGTGGCGGTCATCGCCACGCCCGCCGGCAACTTTGCTGCGCTTGCAGCCAAAGCTGCAACCACGACGACGCCGATCGTCTTCGGCGTCGCCGAAGACCCGGTCAAGATGGGTCTTGTCGCGAGCCTGGCCCGGCCCGGCGGCAATGCGACCGGCATCAATTTTTTCAACCAGGAAGTTGCTGCCAAGCGGCTGGCACTTCTGCACGAGCTGGTGCCCAAGGCCGTGCGGATTGCCGTGCTGGTCAATCCGGCCAATGTCCCGGCCGCCGAGAGCACGCTGCGAGACATACCGGACGCCGCCCGTGCAATGGGACTGGAAATTCAGGTCCTCCACGCCAGCACCAGCCGCGAGATCGAGGCGGCCTTCGCCACCCTGGTGCGCGACCGCGCCGACGCCCTATACGTCGCTGGCGACACGTTCTTCACGAGCCGGCGCGTCCAATTTGCTACGCTCGCGGCGAGTTATCGGATTCCCGCGAGCTATCCCACTCGCCAGGCTGTCGAAGCCGGCGGGCTGATGGGCTACGCGACCGATCGTGTGGACATGTATCGTCAGGTCGGCGTCTACACCGGTCAAATCCTCAAGGGTGCGAAGCCCGCCGACCTGCCGGTCGTGCAGTCGACCAAATTCGAGTTCGTCATCAACCTGCAAACTGCCAGAGCGCTCGGCGTCGAAGTGCCATTGCACCTCCAGCAACTCGCCGACGAGGTGATCGAATAGAGCCGTGGGAGAGGGAGGGTTCAAAATGAAACTTCCCCGCCGCAAATTTCTGCATCTGGCCGCGGCCGCTGCCGCACTGCCGGTCGTGTCGCGCATCGCGCCGGCGCAAGCCTATCCGAGCCGGCCGCTGCGCTGGTTCATTCCATTCCCACCCGGCGGTGGGGCCGACACCGTGGCGCGGATCATGGCCCCATGGTTGTCGGAGCGGCTCGGTCAGCAGGTCATCATCGAGAACAAGCCGGGTGGCGGCACCAATATTGCCACGCAGACTGTGGTGAATTCACCGCCCGACGGCTACACGTTGCTTTTCTTCGGGGCTTCGGTCGCGATCAACGCGACCTTCTATGCGACGCTTCCCTTTGATCCGCTGCGGGACCTCGCGCCGGTCGCCGGGCTCGTGGATTTTCCGCTCGGGTTGGTCGCCAACCCGTCCGTTCCGGCCAAGACCCTTGCCGAATTCATCGCCTACGCCAAGGCCAATCCCCGCAAGATCAGCATGGCTTCGTTCGGCACCGGCACGTCGTCGCATGTGGCCGGCGAGTTGTTCAAGATGATGACCGGCGTCGACCTGGTTCACGTGCCCTACCGCGGTTCGGCGACCATGATCGTCGATCTGCTCAGCGGGCAGGTGCAAGTCGCGTTCGACGTGATGACGACGTCGCTTCCACACATTCGATCGGGTGCGTTGCGAGCGCTGGCCATGGCGGGCAATGCACGATTCGACCCGTTGCCGGACGTTCCCACGGTGGGCGAAATCGTGCCGGGCTACGAGGCGAGCGTATGGGCTGGGATCGGCGTGCCGAGGGATACGCCTTACGAGATCATCGCGCGGCTCAACCGCGAGACCAATGCCGGGCTCGCGAACCCGACCATCAAAGCACGCCTAGCCGAGGTGGCCACGACGCCGAAGGTGTTCACTCCCGCGGAGTTCCGAGCCTACGTGGCGGCCGAGGTCGAAAAGTGGGGTAAGGTGATCCGCTTCGCCGGGCTCAGGTCGGAATGATCGGCGGAGGGATATGCCTTTAGGTAGCCTCTCGCCGGAGGGACAGATGACAACTTATATCCGCGCGTTCATCACCCTGCTCGGCGGCGCCGCTGCAGCGTGGCCGCTCGCGGCGCGCGCGCAGCAGCCGGCGATGCCGGTGATTGGATTTCTCCACGGCGCGTCGCCTGAGGGGTACGCGCCCATGATGACCGCGTTCCGCCAGGGCCTACCGGCTATGTCGAGGGCGACAACGTCACTATTCTCCATCGTTGGACCGGGGGTCGCCCGGATCAGCTGCCGGAAGTGGCAGCCGATCTGGCTCGACGGCGGGTCGCCGTGATCGCGAGCTTCGGCAATGCTTCTGCACTGGCGGCCAAGGCGGCGACGACGACGATCCCAATCGTCTTCGGCGTTAGCGAAGACCCGGTCAGGTTCGGTCTTGTTGATAGTCTCGCCCGACCGGGGGGCAATGCGACAGGCTTCAACTACTTGTCTGCCGAATTGGCGGCGAAGCGGCTGGAACTACTGCTTGAGCTGATGCCGGGAGCCAAAAATTTGGCCGTGCTCGTCGACCCGGCTGTCCCCCCAACCCAGACAACGTTGCGAGACGTGACGGCAGCCGCCAGCACATTGGGGTTGCGAATCAAGACTCTCGACGCAAGCAACAGCGGCGAGATCAACGCGGCTTTCGCAACGCTTGCACGGGGGCGACCCGACGTGCTTTTCGTCGGCCCCGGCTTCTTGTTCATCGACCCGCGCGTTCAATTGGTCCACTTAGCAACGCTTCACAGGCTCCCCACGACATATACGCAGCGTCAATTTCCCGAAATCGGCGGCCTGATGAGCTACGGGGCCAACTATGTGGATGTGTATCGTCAGATTGGCGTCTACACGGGCCGCATTCTCAAAGGTGTGAAGCCCGCGGACTTACCCGTCGTGCAGTCGACCAAGTTCGAGCTAGTCATCAATGCCGAGACCGCCAGGATGCTCGGCCTCAATCTGCCGCCGAAGCTGCTGGCGCTCGCCGACGAGGTAATCGAATGACGCGGCGCGAGTTCATCGCACTCCTCGGCGGCGCAGCCGCGTGGCCGCTTGCGGCGTACGCGCAGCAGCCAGCGAAGCTGCCGACCATTGGGTACTTGGGTCCAAGCACGCCTTCGGTCGAGAGCCAACGCCTCGCCGCTTTTGTGCAGCGACTGCGCGAGCTTGGTTGGACTGAGAATCGCACCATCACGATCGAGTATCGCCGGGCGGAGGGGCGCGAGGAACGCTTCGCCGAGATCGCGGCCGAGTTTGCCCGGCTCAAGGTCGATGTCATTGTCACGGCGGGAACCGCAGCGGTCGTCACGGCAAAGCAGGCGACATCGGTGATCCCGATTGTCTTCGCGGTGGCGGGCGAACCGGTCGGCACCGGCCTGGTGGCGAGTCTGGCGCGACCGGGCGGTAACGTCACCGGACTGTCAAACCAGTCGGCCGATCTTGCCGGCAAGCGACTCGAACTCTTGCGCGAGGTTGTCCCCAGTCTCCGCCGCTTGGCGATCTTGGCAAATGCCGGCAGTCCCATTGGTGTGCTGGAGATGCGCGAGGCTCAGGCGGCGGCCCGCACGCTCGGCTTTGAGGTTGCCACAGTCGAAATCCGAAGAGCACAGGACATTGCACCCGCCTTCGACGCGCTCAAGGGCCGCGCGGATGCACTTTATGTCTGTGGCGACCCGCTCGTAACCACCAACCGGATTCGCATCAACACCTTGGCGCTGGGCGCGCGACTGCCGACGATGCACGGCCAAGGGGATAACGTCGAAGCGGGAGGTCTGATGTCCTATGGAGCGAACTACCCGGACCTACACCGGCGCGCCGCCGACTATGTCGACAAGATTCTGCGCGGGGCGAAGCCGGGCGACATCCCGGTCGAGCAGCCGACCAAATTTGATCTCGTCATCAATTTGACGACCGCCCAGGCGCTCGGCCTTGAAGTGCCGCCCACATTGCTCACCCGCGCCGACGAGGTGATCGAATGAAACGCCGCCAGTTCATCACGCTGCTCGGAGGCGCGGCGGTTGCGTGGCCGCTGGCGGCGCACGCGCAGCAGCAGGGAATGCCGGTCATCGGTTTCTTGAGCTCTAGGTCGCCGGCGGAATCGGGCTCCGCCCTTGCCGCGTTTCGCCAGGGGCTCGGGCAAGCCGGATATTTCGAGGGCAAGAATGTCACAATCGAGTATCGCTGGGCGGAAGGCCAGTATGATCGACTGCCGGCGCTGGCAGCTGAACTGGTGGCGCGCAAAGTTACGGTGATGGCGGCCGTTGGCGGCGAACCGTCAGGACTGGCGGCAAAGGCTGCGACTGCCACGATACCCATAGTTTGTAGCCTTGGTGGCGATGCAGTTGAGGCCGGCCTAGTCGATAGCCTTAACCGACCGGGCGGCAACATCACTGGTGTGACCCTCATGGCCCAGGAAATGGGGCCAAAACGACTTGAGTTTGCCCATCAACTTGTGCCCAACGGCAACGCGCTTGCAGCGCTGGTCAACCCGAAATACCCGCTGGCCTTGGCCGAGGCACGCGATATGCAGGCTGCGGCACGCTCTCTCGGTCTGCAACTTGCTGTGTTGGACGCCAGCACTCAAAACGAAATCGACGCGGCCTTCGCAGGTCTCGTCCGTCATAAAGTCGATGCTCTGCTTATAAACACGGACCCATTTCTATTAGGACAGCGGGAGCAAATCGTACAACTGGCGGCACGTACCAATGTTCCGGCAATGTATTTTTTGAGCGATTTCGTCGAGGCTGGGGGACTGATGAGCTATGGACCTAAAGTCGCCAACAGCTATCGACAAGCGGGGATTTACGTCGGTCGCATTCTAAAAGGCGAAAAGGTTGACGAACTGCCGTTCGTGCTGCCGACCAGGTTCGATCTGGTGATCAACTTGCGAACCGCCCGGGCGCTCGGTCTCGAAATCCCGACGATCCTGCTCATCCGCGCCGACGAGGTGATCGAGTGAGGCGGCGCAAGTTCATCACGCTGCTCGGTGGCGCGGCGGCGGCGGTGGACGCCTAGGATATCAGCGGCTTCTTGGGCGTTCACCGGCTTTAGCCCTCCCTTGCCTTCCGTGCTAGGAGACTGCTCGCCGACTTCGCCGCAAGGGGAATTTCCCCTCAAGGGGAGCAACCAGCCGTGCCCAAACGTGTCATTCTGCGCCCTTTCATGCCAATCAAGCTAAAAGCGCCTGTAGCACGAACATTTCCCTCTGAGATTAGAACGGCTCAGGCCGCGATTAAATTCGTGAACTCACTTGATGCCAAAACGCGGGCCAAATTGCACTGGAAACTGGCTGCATCGGCCCTGACTGCACTTGATACTGGGGCCATTCGGCAAGGCGCTTACGACCGTGCGAATAAGGCAGTGCGCAACGCGCTAACGACCGAAGGCTGGCTGGCTGACTAGAACCTATCTCAAAATTGCCGACTGCTGTCGATCCGATATAAATGTCGGATGATTCGGCTCACGGACGAGCAGTGGGAACGCATCCGGGATCACTTTCCGGAGGAGAATATTGCGG